>Ga0137403_10000404_pt1 | contig 55319 bp, 54 predicted proteins | sample CZOMad2_1_16fung_FD_122057 | JGI IMG/M metagenome (GOLD analysis project Ga0137403, IMG submission 122057) | Vadose zone soil fungal communities from Angelo Coast Range Reserve, California, USA - CZOMad2_1_16fungal (Hybrid Assembly) | ecosystem: Environmental > Terrestrial > Soil > Vadose zone...
TGAACCCAGCAATCGTCGAGCTTCACGGCCAGCATCTGGCAGAGCTGGATCGAAAGGGACAGCTCGTTCTGGCTGGCCCTCTCGTTGAGCGCCGTGGCGGGCTGATTGTGCTGAGGGTGGCGAACACCGCGGAAGCGAGGGCTATCGCTGAGGACGACCCCATGGTCCGAGGCGGATACGAATCCTACGAACTTGCTACTTGGCCAGTCGCCGATCGCCAAAACAGCTATCGCCCGAATCTACAAGGAGTGATGACCCAATGAGCGGATACCCTTTGCGAATTGGATACTGCCTCTCGCTAACCGGCCCTCTCGCGTCGAATGGGAAGACGGCTCGGGTCGCCCATGAGATTTGGGAGAGAGATGTGAATCGGAAGGGCGGACTGCTCGGGCGGACGGTACAAATGATTTGCATCGACGACCAAGCCAACCCGACGCTCGTCCCCGAAATCTACAGGCGGCTACTCGACGATGAGAAAGTCGATCTTGTAATTGGGGGTTATAGTGACAATTCCGTCGCGCCGGCAATGCCGTTGATCATGGAGCGACGTCGATACTTCGTCGCGCTCATGGCGCTGGTGGTGAATGCATCATTCCGCTATCCGAATTACTTTGTGATGATTCCCACGGGTCCGCACCCTAGCGACGCGCTTACAGAAGGCTTCTTTAGTCTTGCCGCAAGCCAGTCTCCAAAGCCGAAATCAATGGCGATCCTTGCGTCGGATGCTCCATTCTTGAAGGGTCCTGTGGCCGGCGCGAAAGACCACGCAAGCGGACATGGGTTCCAAATTGTTTCTGACGCCCGGTACCCCCTGGCGACAACCGATTTTTTGCCAATCATCCGCGACCTTCGGGCGATCAACCCTGACATTCTGTTCCTTTCCTCGTATCTCAAGGATTCCGCGGGACTGCTAAAAGCCATTAGCGCAGTTGGGCTGGAGCCGAAGATAGTTGGTGGGTCAATGATCGGCCCTCAAAATGGCTCTATCAAAGCTGAACTGGGTCCCCTTCTGAACGGTATCGTCAATTACGAATACTGGTTGCCGGTGCCCAAGATGATGTTTCCCGGCATTGCTGAAATGATTGAAGAATATCAATCGCGTTCGGGAGACGCAGGCGCGGACCCGCTGGGTTATTACGTGGCCCCGCAGGCGTACGCCCAAATGCAGATCGTAGAGCAGGCAGTTGCCGGAACGGGTTCGCTTGACGACGAACGGCTGGCACAATTCACGCGTGATCATACGTTCCGAACGATCCTTGGTGATGTGAAGTTTGGGGAGGGTGGAGGCTGGTCTGAAGCCCGAATCCTGCAAGTGCAATACCAAAACATCAGAGGCAACAACCCATCACAATTCAAAGGCACCGGCACGCAAGCGGTCGTGTGGCCGTCAAGCCTCGCTTCCGGCACGCTGATCTATCCATACGCCAATGCGAAATCGAGGATTTGAACGCGCGGACCTTGACATACGAGGCCTTCAAGACGGCCTAGACAAGGTCCAAGGGACGAAGATTGATGTGCCTCGAGGGCACCATCATGGTGTTCAAGCTTCAGTGACCGAATTACGACTGCCCGATTCATATCGCGTCCTAATGCGTGCGTCTGCTAAGCGAAGCGATTCCAAGCCGGGGGCTCATGCGGAAAGACTTGACGACTTGAGCAACAGAAGCTTTTCGGACACGGGGGTGATCCGGCCGACCCCTTTCTTCATTTGGAGAACGATATGAGGGCGAAACTCGAGGGCAAGATCGCGACGCTTGGCGCCGTCCCTACGCGACGCACCGTACTGAAGGCTGCGGCGAGCCTCGGCGCGCTGGGCGGCCTAGGTGCGATCCTGACAGATCCGCTTGAGGCGCGCGCAGCGCCGGCGGGCTTTATATTGCCGCCTGCTTCCGAAGCACTGACACCATTCCAAGCTAGGTTTCCTCAGGATGCACCCCGCGACTTGAAGCTCCGGCTGAGCATGACTCGCTGGCCGGAGCGCGAGACGGTCGGAGACTGGTCGCAGGGTGTTCCGCTCGAAAAGGCCCAGGCGTTGATCGCCTATTGGCGCGACAAGTACGACTTGCGTCGGTTCGAGGCCCGTATCAACGCCTTCCTGCAATATCGCACGCGGATAGATGGACTCGGCATTCATTTCTTCCACGTGCGCTCGCCGCACCCGAATGCGCTGCCGATCATTCTCACGCATGGCTGGCCGGGATCGTTCGTGGAGTTCATGGAGATCATGCGCCCGCTCAGCGATCCCACGCGCCACGGCGGGCGCGCGGAAGACGCATTCCATGTCGTCGTGCCGTCGCTCCCGGGCTTCGCGTTTTCCGATAAGCCGACCGAGACAGGCTGGGACGTCGATCGGATCGCCCGCGCCTGGGCAACGCTGATGCAACGCCTCGGCTACGACCGCTGGGTCGCCCAGGGCGGCGATTGGGGGGCTGGAGTGACGCACGCCTTGGCTCAGCAGCGGCCTCAAGGCCTGATTGCAGCCCACGTGAACTGGCAATTCGTTTTCCCAGAGAAGGCGCCGAGCAATCCGACGCCTGCCGAACGCAGGGCCATGGACGGTGCGGCGCGGTTTGCAAACGATCAGAGTGGCTACTTCCGCGAGCAAGCGACTCGGCCGCAAACGATAGGCTATCCGCTAGCGGATTCGGCCGCGGGCCAAGCGCTGTGGATCTACGAGAAGTTCCAAGCGTGGACCGACAATCACGGCAATCCCGAAGATGCGCTGAATGTCGACGCGATGCTCGACAACATCAGCCTCTATTGGTTCACCAACAGTGCCGCATCGTCTGCTCGCATCTACTGGGAGAATACCCGCGCCGGCTCGGCAAGCCTTTCCAAAGGGCGGATCGAACTGCCTATGGCGGCGTCGGTCTTCCCGCACGAGATTTTCAGCCCGCCTAGAGCATGGGCCGAGGCGCTATGGCCGAACCTGTTCTATTGGAATGAGCTCGACAAAGGCGGGCATTTCGCCGCATTCGAGCAACCGGCTCTCTTCACCGAAGAGTTGCGAAACGCCTTCAGGTCACGGCGCGCCTAGCGAATTGGCGGGCGGCGACGCCTGCCGACATGCCTTCCTCACTTGTGGAGCAACGCAGCTATGTCAAATCAACGCCGTCAATTTCTGGGACTCGCCGCTGGCGCAATCGCAGTCCCTGCGACCGCCGGAATGGTGGTCGCACAAGGTGATCCCTCGCGCGGAAGGGAGGCGCCAATACCAGCACAATCTACGCTTGCAGATCTTGCCAAGATCCGAGCTAAGCACGGTGGTGGAAGTGGGATCGCATTCGCCTGGGAAATGCAACTTCTGGGAACTTCCAAGCCGTAACACCCCAGAGCTAGGCCTCGACAACAGTTTGCGCTATGCCGCGCCGAAAGATTAGCGGATCAGAAGGAAGGTGACCCCATGATCGATCTCCTGACTGCCCCTTATGCTGCGTTACTGCTTCGCTGGTCTCTTGGGATCATGTTCATCGCACACGCGTTTCTCAAATGGCGCGTCTATACGATGCCGGTCACTGCCGCGAATTTTCGTTCCGTCGGCTTGCCTGGGTGGCTCGCGTATGTCGTCACCACCGTTGAGCTGATCGGCGGCGTATGCCTGGTCGTGGGCTTGGCTCCGAGATACGTCGCCCTGCTGCTCGTGCCACTGATCGTGGGAACGATCACAACGGTTCACGGCAAAAATGGCTGGCCATTCAGCAACAAGGGCGGCGGCTGGGAGTTTCCGGCATTCTGGGCGGCAATGCTCGTAGTGCAGTTCCTCGTCGGAGACGGTGCGTGGACGTTGATACGGTCACCGTCCGTTTCATCACTCATCGCTGCGCTGGCGGATGGACGATGAAACAAGGCACCCAACAGCCGCACCCCATGCCCCATACGGTCCCCGCCGATGCATCGCGGCGCGATGTTCTCGTATCGATCGGGCGCGGCGCTTTGGCCGGCGCGGCCGTGGCCATTGGAACCGACGTAGCGGCACAGCCGAGCCCCGCGCCATTGCCGCGCGTCACGAAGGCTGTCGCACCGTTCCGAGTGGTGACGTCAACCGCGGCAATCAGCGACGCGCGCCGCCGCCTGCAGGCTGCGCGCTGGCCGGAACGCCAGACGGCCGATGACTGGGGGCAGGGCGTTCCCCTCGCCACGATCCAGGCGTTGGTCGCGTACTGGCGTACCGCCTACGACTGGCGCCGCCTCGAGCGGCGTTTGAACGCCTATCCGCAATTCCGCACCGAGATCGACGGACTGGGCATTCACTTCCTGCACGTTCGTTCACCCCACGAGCAGGCGCGCCCGATCATCCTGACCCACGGCTGGCCGGGTAGCGTCGTCGAATTTCTTAATGTCATCGGTCCGCTGACTGACCCGACCAAGCACGGCGGTCGGCCCGAAGACGCCTTCCATGTCGTTCTTCCCTCGCTTCCGGGCTTTGGCTTTTCCGACAAACCGACCGAGAGCGGCTGGGGCTTACCGCGAATCGCGCGGGCATGGTCGGTGCTGATGCGGCGCTTGGGCTACACCGACTATCTCGCGCAGGGCGGCGACTGGGGCGCGGGCGTCACAACTTGGATGGCCAAACAGCACGTAGAGGGGCTCACGGCGATCCATCTCAATCTGCCGATTCTGTTTCCGCCTCCGCTCCAGGGCGAACCCAACCAGGCGGAGAAAGCGACCATTGCCCAACTGGTTGCGTTCAATGACAAAGGATCGGGTTACGCCAAGATTCAAGCCACCCGGCCTCAGACGATCGGCTACGCGCTGGCGGACTCGCCCGCCGGCCAGGCGGCGTGGATCTACGAAAAGCTCGGCGAGTGGACCGACAGCAACTACGAACCGGAGCGGGAAATCTCGCGCGACGAGATGCTCGACAACATCTCGCTCTATTGGCTCACCAACACGGCCGCGTCCTCCGCGCGCCTCTACTTTGAGAGCTTCGCGACCGATTTCTCGACGCAGCGGCTCGATCTGCCTGTCGCCGTGAGCATTTTCCCGGGCGAAGTGTTCCAACCGCCGCGATTGTGGGGCGAGCGGGTCTATTCGCGGCTCTTCTATTGGAACGAAGCCGCCCATGGCGGACATTTCGCGGCCTTCGAGCAGCCCGCCGTATTCGTCGAGGAACTGCGCGCCGCATTCCGCGCGCTTCCTCGTGGGAGCTAACACTGTGGATAACGTCATAGAGACCCTTATCAAACGCAATCTCCACGAGGTGTTCGGAGAGCGAGACGCCAAGAAAAGACGGGAAGCGATCACTGAGCTTTGGACCGAAGACTGCGTATTCATCGATCACAGCGGCAAGAGTAAGGGGCACGATGAACTCGATCGTGCGGTCGCGGTATTGCATCAGCGACTCCCGGGCTACACCTTCAGTCAGCTTCGGCCTGTCGATCTGCTTCACGAAAGCGGGCGCTTGGTCTGGAGCTATGGACGACCCGGCCAGGAGCCGATCAAGGGCGTAGATGTGGTTCTGGTGCGGAATGGTCAGATCTATCTGATGCTGACGTTCCTTGACGAGGTGCCGGCGAAAGTTTGATTAGCCGCTCGTGTAACGCGGCGGCGCGATGGCTTCCGGTACTCCTTTGATCGCCCCAGTCATGGCGGTTCTGATGGCCGCGATACTTGACTCGGAAGTGTCGTTTGCGGATCCGGGCTATGCGCCAAAGGCGTTCCGCTGGGACGAGGACTACCAATACTTAAGGGACCTTCCGCAGCCCTTGCCGTTTCCGCTTGGCCTGAAGTACGTCCCGCTTGGCCCCACCGACGGCGGGTATGCCTCATTCGGTGGCGAATACAGGCTCCAGATCGAGGAGCTTCGTCACCCGGATTTCGGGCTGCACGGTGCAACCAGCTTCACCTCGGTTCAGCAGCGTTTCCTGCTGCACTCGGACGTGCACACCGCCGGAGGCACAAGGCTTTTTTTGCAGCTTGGCGATTACTTGGAACATGGACGCAAGCCAACCGCGCGGCCCTTCGATCGCAGTCATATAGACCTGGCGCAAGGGTTTGCTGACTTTACTTGGGGCTCGTCCCTCGGTACGTGGCGCCTTCGCCTGGGAAGGCAGGAGGTTAGCTTGGGGCGTTATGTGACGCTCCGCGATGGGACGAATACCCGCAGAACCTTCGATGGGGGGCGCGTCGATGGCGTTTTCAGCGGTTGGTCGATCACTGGTCTCGCCGCCCGGGCGACGCGAAACGGGCCCAATTCATTCGATGACGATCCTGATCCAGGCGACGCCGTGGCTCTGGCGGTGATTGAGCACGCGATCCCATTGGACGGACTTCGACTCGGCTTGGCGCTTATCGAGCACGAAAACAAGCTAGCCACGTATGCGGTTGGCATTGGCGAGGAGCGCCGGAAAACGCTTGGCGCTCGCCTATACGGTAGCCGTGGGAGATGGGACGTTGATGCACACGCGTCGTACCAAATGGGCACTCTCACCCCGAGAACCGGCCCGGCGCTGGAGATTCGTGCATGGGGGGCAGCGTTTGAAGGAGGCAAGGTCATCGACATGCCGTGGTCGCCGCGAATTGCGTTACGCGTGGGCACTGTGAGTGGTGACAAAGACACGAAGGACGGGAAACTTGGAACATTCGACCTGCCGTATCCGAACTTTACCTACCTGACGCCCGCGGCCATCTTTGCACCGCGCAACGTGCGCGACATACAGCCGTTCTTGACGGTTGCGCCCGCCCAACGGTGGACGCTGACGGGCGGAGTCCAGTTCTTGTGGCGCAATTCGACAGCTGATGCGGTCTATTCGGCGAGCAATCTGCCAGTCATTGGGGTTGGAGGTGCTGGGCACTACGTTGCAACCCAGCCCTACGTTCGCGCCGAGTGGCACGTATCGCCTTTGATTCAGTTCCAAGCAATATTAGAACGGGCCATACCTGGCAACGCACTCAGGTCGTTCGGCGGTACACGCAATCTCGACTACGCACTGGCGTCACTTAGCATCAAGTTCTGACCGCTGGAGATGCTCAATCGACGGCGAGCGGCTCTTCTTCCTGAGTTAAGCCGCAGTTTCTAGCGGCTCTTCCTCCATCAGCGCGATCTGCTCGCGCAGCTCGAGGATCCGATCCTGCCAGTAGCGCTGCGTATTGAACCAGGGGAATGCCGCGGGAAACGCCGGATCGTCCCAGCGCCGCGCGATCCATGCCGAGTAGTGGAGCAGGCGCAGCGTGCGCAGCGCCTCGAGCAGGCGCAGCTCGCGGCGGTCGAATTCGGCGAACTCCTCGTAGCCGTTAAGCACTACGCGCAGCTGGCGGCTCATCGCCGCGCGGTCGCCGGAGAGCAGCATCCACAGGTCCTGCATTGCCGGCCCCATGCGCGCATCGTCCAGGTCGACGAAATGCGGGCCATCCTCGGTCCACAGCACGTTGCCGACGTGGCAGTCGCCGTGGAGCCGGATCGTGGTATGCCCTCCCACGAAGCAGCGATCGATGCCGGCGAGCGCCTGTTGCGCCGCCGCCTTCCAGGGGTCCAGCAGATCGGCGGGGATGAACTTCGTGCTCAGCAAAAAGGCGCGAGCATCGTGGCCAAAGGTTTTAGGCGTGAGCGCTTCGCGATGCTTGAACGGTTGCGTGGCACCCACGGCGTGGATGCGGCCGATGAAGCGCCCGATCCATTCGAGCGTCCGCTCGTCGCCGAGCTCGGGCGTGCGGCCGCCGCGCCGCGGATAGATGGCGATGCGGAAGTTCGAGAAACGCAGGGAGTGCGTGGGCGCGACGATGGGAATCTCGCGCTCAGCCAGCTCGTGCGCGAAGGCGTGCTCCTCGTCGATCTGCGCGTCGGTCCAGCGCCCGGGACGGTAGAACTTGGCGACCACCACCGTGTCGTCCTCGAGCCAGACCTGGTAGACGCGGTTCTCATAGCTGTTGAGGCTGAGCAGGCGCCCGTCGGGACGCAAACCGGCCGCGGCCACGCCGTCGAGCACGAGGTCCGGCGTCAGGCGGGAATAGGGATGAGAGTCAACGGGCTGCGCGTCCACGGTTAGAATTCTGCGCCATGGACGACGCGATCGAGATCTCGGATCTGCATTTCTCGTATGGCGATCTCGAAATATTCCGTGGCCTGTCGCTGCGCATTGCGCGCGGCAAGGTGGTAGCGATCCTCGGCGCCAGCGGCTCGGGCAAGTCGACGCTGCTCAAGATCATCGGCGGGCAGCTCTACCCGTCGAGCGGCACGGTGAAGGTCGCGGGCGAGGACGTGCACCAGCTCTCGTCCGAAGACCTCTACCGCCTGCGACTCGAGATCGGGATGATGTTCCAGAACTCGGGCCTGTTCACCGATTCGAGCGTGCTCGACAACATCGCCTTCCCGATCCGCGAGAACTTCGACCTGCCGGAGGAGCTCGTGCGCCGCATCGTGCTGATGAAGCTCAATGCCGTCGGCCTGCGCGGCGCGCGCGACATGCGGCCGAACGACCTCTCCGGCGGCATGACGCGCCGCGTGGCGCTGGCGCGTGCCATCGCCACCGACCCGAACCTCATGATGTACGACGAGCCGTTCGCCGGCCTCGACCCGATCTCGCTCAACCACATCTGCCACCTGATCCGCGACCTGAACGAGGCACTCGGGCTTACGTCGGTGGTGGTGACCTACAACGTGAAGCAGGCGCTGGAGGTTGCAGATTATGCGTACGTCGTCGCGGACGGCGCGGTGATCGGCAAAGGCACGCCGGAGGAAATCAAGAACTCGCCGAGCGCTTATCTGAAGCAGTTCGTGAACGCGTTGCCCGACGGTCCGGTGCGCTTCCACTTCCCCGCGCCGCCGCTTGAGGAAGACCTGAGGCTCAGTTCTCCAAGTCGGCCTTAACCGCGTTCAGGAAGCGCGCGGCCTCGCCGCCCGTCGCGGCGCGGTGGTCGAAGGTCAGCGATAACGGCAGCATGCGGTGCGCGGCGATCGTGCCGTCCTTCGCCACCACCGGGCGGCGCTCGATGCGCCCCGCGCCGAGGATCGCGACTTGCGGCGGCACGACCATCGGCGAGGCATAGCGGCCGCCGATCGCGCCGAAGTTGGAGAGCGTGAGGGTCGCGCCGCGCAGCGTTTCGGGCGACAGTGAACGCTCTCTCGCTTTCTTGACGAGTTCTTCCAACGGCTGAGCGAGATCGTCGCCCGACAGCTGGTGCGCGTTTCGGAGCACCGGGACGAGCAGACCATCCGGCAAGTCGACCGCGATGCCGAGATCGACTTCCTCGCGCACGGTGCGCGCGTCGGCCTTGGCGTCATACCAGGCGTTGAGGCCGGGCTCGACCTTGGCCGCCGCGACGATGGCTCGTGCAAGGCGGGCGAGGGCGGAGGTGCCTTTCGGCCAGTGCTCGACATCGGCGTCGTCGATCACGGTGACGGCGGCGACCTCCTGGTGGGCGAGGGCCATGTTGCGGGCCATCGCCGCGCGCATGCCGTTCTGCCCGGCTTGCGTCGGAGGCAGCGGGCCGCGGGCGGCGCGCTTCACGTCCTCGGTGGTCGCGGTGCCCCCAGGCCCAGTTGCTGCCACAGTGGCGAGATCGACGTTCAGGCTGCGCGCAAGCGCGCGAACTGCCGGTGTGGCTTTTGCGCTTCCTGGAGACGTGCTCGTTCCAGGGTTCGACTTGGGCGCCAGGTCACCGACGATGGTGCCGGTATCGGCCACCGCGCCTTCGAAGCCGATGAGCGGCGCGCCGACGTGGACCTTGGTGCCGGCATCGCCGAAGAGCTTCTCGACCTTGCCGGCAATGGGCGCCGGCACTTCCACGATCGCCTTGTCGGTCTCGACCGAGACCATCGCCTGGTCGGATTCGAGCGCGTCGCCCGGCTTCACGTGCCACTCGACGATCTCGGCTTCCTGCAGGCCCTCGCCGAGGTCGGGCAGGTTGAAGACCCGCACTACCGGTACTCCATCGCCTTGCGCGCCGCGGCGATGATGCGCGCTGCGTCGGGCATGTATCGCTCCTCCAGCCGGAACATCGGCGTCACGGCATCGAACGCCGTGACGCGCTCGACCGGAGCGAGGAGCGAGAGCAGCGCCTGCTCTGAAATGTTGGCGGAGATCTCGGACGCGAGGCTGCACGTGCGCGCCGCCTCGGTGATCACGACGCAGCGCCCGGTCTTCCTGACGGAGGCGAGCACGGTGTCGAAGTCGATCGGCTTCAGCGTCGCGAGGTCGATCACCTCGGCGGCGACGCCGTCGGCCTCGAGCTCTTCGGCCGCCTCGAGCGCGGTGTGCAGCATGGCGCCCCAGGAAACGAAGGTCACATCGCTGCCTTCGCGGACGACGAACGCCTTATCGAGCGGCAGCGGCTTGCCGTCGTCTGCCACCTCTTCCTTGAACCGCCGGTAGAGCCGCGACGGCTCGAGGAGGACCACCGGGTCGGGGTCCTGGATCGCCGCCAGCAGCAGCCCATAAGCGCGAGCCGGAGAGGAGGGATACACGACGCGGATGCCGGGAATCTGCGCGAACATCGCCTCCGGGCTTTCGGAGTGATGCTCGGGCGCGTGGATACCGGCGCCGCAGGGCGTGCGCAGCACCATCGGGCACGACAGGCGCCCCTGCGTGCGATGGCGCAGGCGCCCGGCGTGATTCAGGATCTGGTCGATCGCCGTGTAGGCGAAGCCGGCGAACTGGATCTCGGCCACGGGCCGCAGGCCTTCGGCGGCCATGCCGACCGCCATGCCCGCGATGAGACCTTCGGCGAGCGGTGTGTCAGCGACGCGCTCGGGCCCGAAGCGCTGCTGCAATCCCGCGGTGGCGCGGAACACGCCGCCGTTCAGGCCGACGTCCTCGCCGAGCACCACCACGCGCTCGTCCTCTTCCATCGCGCGCACCAGCGCGAGGTTGATGCCCTCAACCAGCGTGATGTTGGACATGGTGTTCGGCTGCCTCATTTAACTCCTCGGTCAGTTGAGTCAGCTGGCCGATGTACTGCTTCGGCAGCCGCGCGTAGAGGTGCTCGAACATCTGCTCGGGTCCGGGCGGCGGCGTCTCCAGGTACGCCTGCACCATCTTCCGCACGTGCGCCGCCGCTTCCCTGGCGAGCACCTGTTCTTCTTCCTGCGACCACGCGCCTTTGGCGTGCAGCCAGGTGCGAAGCCTGAGGATCGGCTCCTCCTTCCAGCGCTGCGCAACTTCCTCGGCGCTGCGATAGCGCGTGGCGTCGTCCGCCGTCGTGTGGTCCGACAGGCGATAGGTCAGCGCTTCGACGAGCGTCGGGCCGCCGCCTGCGCGGGCTTTCTCCACCGCGCGGCCGACCCCGTCGCGCACCGCGATGAGGTCGTTGCCGTCGACCTGCTCGCAATCGATGCCCGCGGCGATCGCCTTCTGCGCGATGGTCTGCGCCCTGGTCTGCATGTGGCGCGGCACGGAGATGGCGTAGTGGTTATTCACCGCGACGATCACCATCGGCAGCTGCCACACGCCGGCGGCGTTCATCGCCTCGTAGAAGTCGCCCTTCGAGGTCGCGCCGTCGCCGCACATCACCAGCGCGACGCGCGGCTCGCGGCGCAGCTTCATCGCATAGGCGACGCCGGCGGCGTGGGGCAGTTGCGTGCCGATGGGAACGTTGAACGGAAAATCGCGAGGCGACTCGGGAAACACGTTGCCGCGCTCGTCGCCGCCCCAATAGAGGAGGGTGCGGTGCGGCGAGACGCCGCGCAGCATGAGCACGCCGCTCTCGCGGTAGCTCGGCAGCAGCACATCCTCCTTGTGGAGGACGCGGCCGATGCCGGCGTCGACCGCCTCCTTGCCGAGCGTGGAGGCGTAGGTGCCGATCTGCCCGGTGCGTTGCATCGCAACCGCCTTGGCATCGAGCGCGCGCATGAAGACCATGGCACGGTAGTCGGGCACCAAAGCACGGGGATCGGCGGCAAAAGAGGGGAGATCAGCGGCTTCCCGGCCATCCGGTAGGAGGTACCGAGTAAACCGTATCTCGAACGAGGCAGCGACGGTCATCGCAGTCCCTTTCAAGTCTCAGCTCCGTCCCTTGTGAGGCCGGCGGCTGATGGGGTTACAGGTGAGACTGATTATGCGCGAATCGATTCGCGCTTGCAGGCAGCAAGCGAAATGCACCGCGCGAGTCTGCGCGGTCAGGGGCCGCTCAATCCTGCGCGGCCCCTACGCTACGAGAACTATGCCTTGGCGTCCTTCGGGATGAACTTGAGCGCAACGCCGTTGTTGCAGTACCGCAATCCAGTCGGCGGCGGGCCGTCCTCGAAGATGTGCCCGTGATGACCGCCGCACCGCTTGCAGTGGTACTCGGTGCGCGGGTAGATGAGGTAGTAGTCCTTCTTGATGTCGAACACGCCCGGGACGGTCGTGAAGAAGCTCGGCCAGCCGGTGCCCGAATCGAACTTCATCTCGGTGGTGAAAAGCGGCAGGTCGCAGCCGGCGCAGGCGAAGATGCCGGGGCGCTTCTCTTCGTTCAGCGGGCTGGTGCCCGCGCGCTCGGTGCCTTCCTCGCGCATGACGTTGAAGGATTGCGACGGCAGCTTCTTGCGCCATTCCTCTTTCGACAGCTTCACCGGCTCCGTGGCCGAAGGCACGACGGCCCCCGCCGGCAGGAAGCTCTTCCAGTTCTTTTGCAGCTCTTCGACGCCTTTCATGGTGGTCGGAGGTGCGGCGTCGACCTCTCTCGCTACGAATGCGAGTGCGAGAGCTTTCAGCAAGGTGCGCCGTTCCATCGGTCTCCTTTCAGGATGCGTTCCCGCCTTAGTCGCGCGGCGGGAACGTTCCTGACAAGTCTACAGCGGCAGGCGCAGCCGGATGGAGACGTCCGGGATGATGGGAGCGGCAACCACTGCTGCCGGCGCCGCGTAGTACGGATGCACGACCGGGGGAGGCGGCGCATACACGTAACGCGGCGCCGGAACCACGTAGACGGGACGCGGCGCGTAGTAATAGCTCTGATAGTGATGGGCGCGCCAGCCGTGGGCCGGCGCCCAGTAGGGCGGGTTGGCGAGCGCGAGGCCTGAGCCGAGCGTGGCGGCCGCGGCGCCGAGTGCTATGAGCATCTTCTTCAGCATGGTCTTTCTCCGGTTCCTGATTGCGATGTCCATTTGACGCGCGAGGGGCGGCGAAGTGAACCGAGAAAGTGCAAGAGCTGTAACAACGTGTATCTTCGGCGCCGGAGGAGGACGCATGAAAAAGCTATGCATCGCCGCGCTAGCCCTATGTGGAAGCGCCTTCGCGCAGGACTATCCGTCGAAGCCCATCACCATGGTGGCGCCGTTCCCGCCGGGCGGTGTCGCCGAGATCGTCGGCCGGCCGCTCGCCTCGATCATGGAAAAATCGCTGAAGCAGCCGATCGTGCTCATCAACCGGCCGGGCGCCGGCGGCGCGGTGGGCATGGCTTCGGTGGCGAAAGGTCCCGCCGACGGCTACACCATCCTGATGGGCCTCTCGTCGATCTCCATCTTCCCGGTCTCGGAGCGCATCAACGGCAAGCAGCCGCCCTATGAGCTGAAGGACTTCGCGCCGATCGCGCTCGTTACCGCCGATCCGACGGTGCTCGTCGTGCGCGCCGACGGTCCATACAAGACGGTGAAGGATTTCGTCGATGCGGCGAAAGCGAATCCCGGCAAGATCAATTACTCGTCGTCCGGCGTGTACGGCACGCTCCACGTGGCGATGGAGATCTTCGCCAACGCGGCCGGCATCAAGCTCTTCCACATTCCCTACCAGGGCGGCGGCCCGGCCGTGACCGCGCTCCTCGGCGGGCAGGTCGAAGCCTCTCCGCAAGGCCCGGCCGCGGCGATCGGCCAGATCAAGGCCGGCAAGATGCGCGCGCTCGCGAGCTGGGGCACCGAGCGGCTGAAGCTGTTGCCGGATATCCCGACTTTCAAGGAGCTCGGCTACGACGCCGAGTTCTATATCTGGACCGGCCTCTTCGCGCCGGCCGCCACGCCGGCACCGATCGTGACCAGGCTGAGGGAAGCGGTACGCGCGGCGGCGACCTCGGAAGACTTCAAGGCCGCGATGGAGAAAGTCTCCACACCGGTCGCCTATCTCGACGCGCCCGAGTTCCAGAAATACTGGGACAAGGACGCCGCGCGCCTCAAGTCGGCGCTGGAGAAGATCGGCAAGGTCGAGGAAAAATAGGGCGGGCTCCGGCACGAAATCTGCTCGTGTTCCATACGAAAGGAGCCTGGTTCGGGCCGCTGGTTCGTCGACGGTGCTGCGTGGTACCAGCATCCCTGCGGCCTGCCCGCGTACATGAAGTAAGTACGGCGACGACAGCCGCGCGCAGGTGCGGCACGACTACCTCGTCACCCTGCGCAATCCCGCGATGGGCGCGAAGCTCTTCCCGTAGCTATTTCTTGCGCCGGCGCTCGAGCCGCGCGAGCTGCTTTTCCACCAGCACGCGCGGCCGCGGATACTGAAGCAGGCGGTTGACGAGCCGCTCGAACGGATCGCGGCGCGTGACGGCCTTGAGGTGCCGTCCGCTGACCAGGCGGAAGTGGCGCAGCTCGTCGAGTTTTTCGCACACGTCCCAGCAGTTTTTCTTGCCGCTGACCCAGAGCGACGCGTCGATCCGCCGCAGGTCGAAGGGGACGGAGTATTCGCGCAGCGTCTTGTGCTCGCGGCGATTGGTGTACTCGTGGAAGTACGACATCGCGAGCTCGCGCAAGCTGCGGTAGACCGGGTCGCGGCCGCGAAGGCCGATGCCGTTCGTCTTCGAGATCGCGCCCCAGCGGCCGTGCCGGCGGAACACGGTGACGACATGGTCGTAGTCGCGCTCGGCGCGCATGTCGAGCAGGAGCGGCGGCTCGCCGTGCACCCACAGCGCGGCCGCCGCGACCATGGCGCCCTCGATGCAGTGCGCGCGCCGCGAGCGCAGGACCTCGCGCACCGGACGGCAGTTCTGCCCGTCGAGCTCGAAGTTCTGTCGCAGGTTGTGGACGAACACCTGGACCTTCTGCGGCGTGTCGAGCCGGCGCAGCACGGCGAAATCCCGGGCGCTGAGGCCGAGATCCGATGCCCGGGCAAATCTTTTTCGCATGGCCGGGAAAAAATATAGCTCAATCGAAGACGCGCCGCAGCGGCGTTGTACCATTCCGGCATGGATGCCAACGAAGAAAGACCCGAACCCACCGAGCGCACCGAAGCCGTCGTCGACCGGCTCGCCTTCAAGTCGCGCTTCGTGCTCGTGTTCGGCGAGATCAACCACCAGACGGCGCGCGCCACGTGCACGCGGCTGATCGCGCTGGCCGAGGAATCGGACGCGCCGATCAGCGTTCTCATCTCCTCGCCGGGCGGCCACGTCGAATCCGGCGACGCGATCCACGACGTGATTCGCTTCGTGCGCTCACCGGTCACCACGATCGGCACCGGCTGGGTGGCGAGCGCGGGCACGCATATCTTCATCGCCGCGCCCAAGGAGCGGCGCGTCTGCCTGCCGAACACGCGCTTCATGATCCATCAGCCCGGCGGCGGCGCGGGCGGGCCGGCGACCGACATCGCCATCCAGGCGAAGGAGATCATCAAGACGCGCGAGCGCATCGCCAGGGTGATCGCCCGGCAGACCGGCCAGGACCTGCAGAAGGTGCTGAACGACATGGAGCGCGACTTCTGGATGAGCGCCGACGAGGCGATCCGGTACGGCCTCGTGTCGAAGATCATCGAGACCTCGCGAGACCTCGGCTAGCGGCTGTCGAATTCGCGCTGCCCCGAACGACTATGGGGCATGCACCGGAAATCCCTAGGCCTTGACGGCCTTTTTCTTCGGCGCGGAATCGAGGAGCCCGCAGGCGAGGGCGTAGAGGCGCGCGCCCGGACCTCCGCGCCCGACGCTCTGCACGCTGACGCGCGCCCCTTCCACCAGCAGGAAGAGCTCGTCGGCAAGGCTTTCGGCCCTCGCATAGCCCGCCTCGCGCACCAGGCCGACCAGCCGCTCGCATTGCTTGCGTTTGTGCGCTTCGACCACGCGGCGCGCGGGATGACGTCGCTCGGCGAGCTCGACCGCGGCATTGGCGAGCGCGCAACCGCGCGCGGTCGATTGAGTTGCCCACTGCGACACCTTGCGCATGAGGTAGCGCAGCTGCGCGTCGGGGTCGCCCGGGTGCGCGGCGCGCACCTCTTCCCAGACGCCTTCGCCTTCCGCGGCGAGCTCGGCGAGGTAGGCGGCGACCAGCTCGTCCTTGGACGAGAAGTGCCGGTAAACCGTCATCTTGTTGGTTTCGGCGGCGCTCGCGACCGCGTCTACGCTCACCGCGTTAATGCCGTCGCGGTAGAAAAGCTCGCGCGCCGCCTGCAGGATTCGCTCCCGCGGCGGTGCTCTATCCGTCTGTCGTTTCAAACGAGGCTGGCTTGACAATGGATGTTACCGATCGGTACCATCGATGTTACTAGTCAGTACCATCGAAAGCAAGCCCCCACCAGGGAGTCGGTCCATGCGTAGTCGCTCGCTGTTTCTTTTTGCCCTGCTCGCCTCGCTCGTGCTCGCCGCGTGCGCTCCTTCCAACGGCTCCGAGAAGAAGGGCGGCCCCGGCATGGGCATGCCGCCGCCCGAGGTGACCACCGTCACCGTCGCCGCGCAGTCGCTGCCGCTCGCCTTCGAGTATGTCGGGCAAACGGCCGGCTCGCGCGAGGTCGAGGTGCGCGCGCGGGTCCCGGGCATCATCCTCAAGCGCAATTTCGTCGAAGGCGCGCCGGTGAAGGAGGGCCAGTCGCTCTACAGCATCGACCCGACGCCCTTCGAAGCGGCGGCGGCGCGCGCCGAGGCCGACGTCGCCGCCGCGCAGGCGCGCCACGAGCAGGCGAAGCGCAACGCCGCGCGCATGAAGCCGCTCTACGCCGAGAAGGCGGTCAGCCAGAAGGAGAACGACGACGCGGTCTCGGCCGGGCAGATCGGCGCCGCCGACGTGAAGTCGGCGAGGACGCGGCTGGTCGAGGCCAGGCTCAACGTCGCCTACACGAAGGTCGAGGCGCCGGTGTCCGGCGTCGCCAGCCGGTCGCTGCGCTCCGAAGGCTCGCTGGTCGAGGGGCCGCAGACGCTGCTCACCACGGTGATGCAGGTGGATCCGATCTGGGTGAACTTCGGCATTCCGGACAATGAGCAGGCCGATCTCGCCCGCGAAGTACAGGCCGGCCGTGTCACGCTGCCGCCCGACGGCGCGTTCGAGGTGGCGCTGCGCCGTGCCGACGGCACCGTCTACGAGCACACCGGCAAGCTGAATTTCTCAGACGTGCGCGTTTCGCCCACCACCGGCACGCGCGAAGTGCGCGCCGAGCTGCCCAATTCCGATCGGCGCCTGCGTCCCGGCGAATTCGTGCGCGTGATCCTGCGCGGCGCGACGCGTCCAAACGCCGTCACTGTGCCGCAGCGCGCGGTCCTCGAGGGGCCGCAAGGCAAGTTCGTCTACGTGGTCGACGAGAAAAGCACCGCGCAGCCGCGCCCGATCGAGGTCGGCGACTGGGCGGGCGATGCGTGGATCATCAAGAAAGGCGTGCAGCCGGGCGACAAGGTGATCGTCGAGGGCCTGATGCGCCTTGGGCCCGGCGCGCCGGTGCGCATCGCTGAAGCCGGTGCGGCACCTCAGAAACCCGAAGCCAAGAAAAAGTAGGCAGGCCATGTTCTCGCGCTTTTTCATCGACCGGCCCATCTTTGCGGCCGTGCTGTCCATCTTCATCGTGCTCGCCGGCCTCGCGGCGATGCGCAACCTGCCGATCGCGCAGTACCCGGATATCGCGCCGCCGGTCGTCACGGTGCAGGCGATCTATCCCGGCGCGTCCGCGGAGGTGATCGAGCAGACCGTCGCGGCGCCGATCGAGAACGCCATCACCGGCGTCGAGAAGATGATCTACATGAGCTCGACCTCGGGCTCGAACGGCATCGTGCAGATCCAGGTCACGTTCGACATCGGCACCAACGCCGACCAGGCGACCGTCGACGTCAATAACCGCGTCAAGCAGGCGGAAGCGCGGCTGCCCGAGGAAGTGCGCCGCCAGGGCGTGACGGTGGTGAAGGGATCGTCGGCCTTCCTGCAGGTGCTCGCGTTCTATTCGCCGGACGACCGCTACGACAATCTCGCCATCAGCAATTACGTGACGCTGAACGTGCTGGACCAGCTCAAGCGCGTGCCGGGCACCACCAACGTGCAGGTCTTCGGCGCCAAGGACTATGCGATGCGCATCTGGGTGCGCCCCGACCGCCTGACCCAGTTGCGGCTCACGCCCAACGACCTGATCCGCGCGGTGAGCGAGCAGAACGCGCAGTTCGCCGCCGGCAAGATCGGCCAGTCGCCGAGCGGCGGCCCGCAGGAGCTCGTCTACACGATCACTACCAAGGGGCGCCTCGCCGACCCGCGCGAGTTCGAGAACATCATCGTGCGCGCGAACCCGGACGGCTCCAGCCTGCGGCTCAAGGATGTCGCGCGGGTGGAATTGGCGTCGAAAGACTATGAGTTCATCGGCCGCCTGAACGGCACGCAGACGACCCTGATCGGCGTGTTCCTGCTGCCGGGCGCGAACGCGCTCAAGGTGGCCGAAGACGTGGTGAAGACGGTCGATGAGATCAAGCCCCACTTCCCGCCGGGGCTCGCCTACTCGGTGCCGTACGACACGACCAAGTTCGTGAAGGTGTCGATCGAAGAGGTGGTGAAGACGCTCGGCATCGCGATCGTGCTCGTCGTGCTGGTGGTGTTCATATTCCTGCAGAACTGGCGCGCCACGCTGATCCCGATGGCGGCGGTTCCCGTGTCGCTGGTCGGCACGTTCGCTGGCCTCTACCTGCTCGGCTACTCGATCAACACCCTTACGCTCTTCGGCATGGTGCTCGCCATCGGCATCGTCGTGGACGACGCGATCGTGGTGCTCGAGAACATCGAGCGCATCATGCACGAGGAGCACCTGCCGGCGCGCGACGCCGCCATCAAGGCGATGCGCGAAGTGTCTGGGCCGGTGATCGCCATCGTGCTCGTGCTTTGCTCGGTGTTCGTGCCGATCGCCTTCCTCGGCGGGCTCGCCGGCGAGCTCTACCGGCAGTTCGCGGTGACGATCGCGATCGCCGTGGTGATTTCCGGCGTCGTGGCGCTCACGCTCACGCCGTCGCTTTGCGTCCTCATCCTCAAGCGCGAGCACAAGGTGCCGGGCGGCTTCTTCAAATTGTTCAACTCGGGATTCCTCGCCACCACCAAGCGCTACACCGACGGCGTGGGCTGGATGATCCGCCGTGCCGCCGTCGGCGCGGTGCTCTTCGCCGGCATGGTGGCGCTCGCCACGTTCCTCTGGCGCATCACGCCCGGGAGCCTGGTGCCGGACGAGGATCAGGGCTTCTACATTGCCGCGGTGATCCTGCCCGACGGCGCGACGCTCGAGCGCACCGACAAGGTCGTCGAGAAGGTTCTGCAGGCGATCCGCTCCAACCCCAACAACGAGGATGCGGTCGCCTTCACCGGGTTCGACTTCCTCGGCGGCTACTTCCGCAACAACGCCGCCACCTTGTTCGTCACGCAGAAGCCGTGGGACCAGCGCAAGGTCGATACCAAAGCGGTGGTCGGCGACCTTTTCATGAAGACCGCCGGTATCAAGGAAGGACTGGTACTCGCTTTCGGTCCGCCGCCGATCTTCGGCCTCGGCACCGCGGGCGGCTTCGAGCTCTATCTGCAGAACCACGGCGAAGGCGGGTCGCAGCGGCTGGCGCAGGTGATGGGCCAGTTCATGCAGCGCACGATGAAAGACCCGAACTTCGCCTTCGTGCAGACGCTCTGGCGCCCGTCCACGCCGCAGCTCTATGTCGACGTCGATCGCGACAAGGCCAAGGCGCTCGGCGTGCCGCTCGGCGACCTCTACGGCGCGCTCGCCGCGACGCTCGGCAACTACTACGTCAACGACTTCAACAAGTACGGCCGCACCTGGCAGGTGCTCATGTCGGCCGAGCCGCAATATCGCAAAAGCCCCGACGACGTCGGCGATATATTCGTGCGCTCGGAGCGCGGTGAGATGATCCCGATCCGCTCGCTCGCCAACGTGCGCTACGCCTCGGGCCCGGACTCGCTCGCGCGCTTCAACAACCTGCCGGCGGTCAAGCTCTTCGGCCAGGCGGCGCCCGGCGTGTCCTCCGGCCAGGCGATTGCCGAAGCCGAGCGCGTCGCCGCCGAAGTGCTGCCTCCGGACTTCAGCTTTGATTGGGGCGGCGCCTCGTACCAGGAGAAGAAGTCCGGCGGCACTTCCGTGATCGCGCTCGGACTCGCGGTGATCATGGTGTTCCTGATCCTCGCCGCGCAGTACGAGCGCTGGTCGCTGCCGTTCTCGGTGCTGCTCGCGCTGCCGTTTGGCACGTTCGGCGCGCTAGCCGCGGTATGGCTGCGCAGCTATAGCAACGATGTCTATTTCCAGATCGGCCTGGTGACGCTGCTCGGCCTCGCGGCGAAGAACGCGATCCTGATCGTGCAGTTCGCCGAGCTGAAGGAGCGCGAAGGCCTGTCGCCCGCCGCCGCGGCGCTGGAAGCCGCGCGGCTTCGCTTCCGGCCCATTCTGATGACCTCGCTCGCTTTCATCTTCGGCGTGATGCCGCTCGCGTTTTCCACCGGCGCCGGCGCTGGCGCGCGCCGCTCGGTCGGCACCGGCGTGATGGGCGGCATGGTCGCCGCGACGTTCCTTGCGATCTTCTTCGTGCCGATGTTCTTCAAGCTGCTCGCCACGCGGCGGCTGGGCGAGCAACGCAGCACCGATGAGCTGCGCGCCGAAGTCGAACGCTCGCACACCGTCACCCATGCTCAATCCTTGCCGCCCCACCATGCGCCGCATACTCCTCAGTAGCCTTGTACTGCTCACGGCTTGCGCGACGCCGCCGCCCGCGCAGCCGCCCAAGGTCGACCTGCCAGCGGCGTGGAAGGAAACCGCGCCGCGCTTTGCGGAAGACGGCCGCTGGTGGCGCATCTACGAGGATCGGGAGCTCGACAAGCTCGTCGAGGAGGCGTTCGCCAAGAACACCGATCTCTGGATTGCTGCGGCACGGGTCGACGAGGCGCGCGCCCTGGTGGCCGATGCGCGCGGCGCGCAGCTGCCGACGGTCGACGCGCGTTTCGACCCGCAGCGCCAGGAGAGCTCGAAGAGCACGGCGGCGTTCTTCCCGGGAATTCCGACGCAATACAGCGACTATCGAGCGACGTTCAACGTCTCCTGGGAGCTCGACGTTTTCGGCCGCCTGCGCTCGACCGCATCGGCGGCGGCGGCCGATTTCCAGGCGAGCGAAGCCGCGCGCGACGGCGTGCGCCTCGCGCTCGCCGCGCAGGTGGCAAAGGCGTACTTCGCGCTGCGCGCGCTCGACGAGCAGATCGCGATGACCCGCCGCAACGTCAGCCTGCGCGAGGACGCCCTCGGCTTGCAGCGGCGGCGCTTCGAAGGCGGCGTGATCTCGGAGTTCGACCTGCGCCAGCTCGAGGCGGAAGCCGCCGCCGTGCGCGCGCAGCTGCCGCCGCTCGAGCTGGCGCGCGACCAGCAGGAGGCTGCGCTCGCGGTGCTCCTCGGCCGCAGCCCGCAGCAGATTTACGAAGCCGGCGTGACGCGCTCCGCGATCTTCGAGCAGTCGCTGCATGCCACGGTATTGCCTTCGGGCCTGCCTTCGCAGCTGCTCCTGCGCCGGCCCGATCTCGTCGAAGCCGAGCGGCGCCTTGCGGCGACCAACGCCCGCATCGAGGCCGCGCGTGCCCAGATGTTCCCGGCGATCACGCTCACCGGGATCGGCGGCCGCGAGAGCGCCTCGCTCTCCAGTCTGTTCAGCGGGCCGGCCGGCATTTATTTGTTCGCGGCGAGCGTCGCCCAGCCGATCTTCGCCGGCGGCCGCCTGCAGGCGCAAACCGAGGCGGCGAGAGCGCGCGAGCAGCAGGCGCTCGCCGGATACCAGAAGACCATCCAGAACGCTTTTGGCGAGGTGCGCACGGCGCTCGTCGGCCAGACGCGCTCGCGCGAGAGCTTCGAGGCCGAGTCGGCGCGCGAGCAGGCGCTCGCGCAGTCGCTGCGCCTTGCGCAGCTGCGCTACCAGAACGGCATCGCGAGCCAGCTCGACGTGATCGACGCCGAGCGCGGATTGCTCTCCGCGCGCATCTCGCGCATCGAAGCGCTGCGCGCGCAGCGCGCCGCCATTGCCGATCTATTCAGAGCGCTGGGCGGTTAGTGAGTGGAGCGGTCGACGATCAGCTTCTTGTAGAGGCCGTGCCACTTGTCGTAGTCGTCGATCGCTTCCTGCGCGTTGACGACGGCGATCGGCTGGCGCTGCTCCACTAGCTTTCGCACGTGCGTGTCGTAGCTCTTGTTGGCCGGCACGCGATAGACCTCGGTGTAGAACTTCTGGCCTTCGGTGAGCATGTAGTCGTAGAAAAGCGCGGCGGCATGCGGGTGCGTGGCGCGCCGCGAGACGGCGACCGCAGAAGGCAGCACGACTGCCGGCGGCAGCACGAACCAGTCGACCGGCGCGCCTTTCGCCTTCATGCGGTCGACGTCGTGGCTGAAGACGCCGAGCATGACCGGGATCTCGCCGGCGATGACGCGTCCGGTGCTGTGGGTGTGGCCGGTGCGCACGGCGACGCCGTTGTCGCCCAGCCGGCGGAAAAGCTCGAGGCCCTGCTTCTCGACCATCGATTCCACCAGCGCGGCGAACCACTCGACGTTGGTCGATTCCATGCCGAGGCGCCGCTTCCACTTCGGCTCCAGTAGCTGCGGCCAGGTCTTCGGCAGGTCGGCGCGCTTCAAGGCGTCGGTGTTGTAGGCGTAGACCAGCAGGTTGAGCCGATCGGGCGTCCATTCGCCGTGCGGCGGCAGCGTCTGCGGCAGCAGCACCTGGTCGACGAACGGCGAGTTCATCTTCTGCAGCAGCTTCTCGCGCGCCATGGCCTCGATCTGCGGCGAGTTGGTCTCGAGGGCGTCGAACTCGAAGCGGCCGCCGCGCGTCTCGGTGAGCACGCGCTGCAGGATGTTGGTCTGGCTGCCGCGCCAGAAGCGCAGCGTCACGCCATAGCGGGCCTTGAAGTCGGAGGCGAGGCGCAGCTGGTCGTCCGGCGTGAGCGATGAGTAGATCATCAGCTCGCCTTCCTTCCTTGCGCCGGCGATCAGGCGCTCGCTGCGATCGGCGCCGCTGTATCCGGCGACCGCAAGTACGCCGGGCAGCGGCTCGACCGCCAGCGCGGCCGCGGCGAGTAAAAAACTAGAAACGAAGCAGGCGAGCCGCATTCTCACCGAGGATCTTCGCTTTCTGGCGCTCGGTCAGGTCCTTGCGCGCGCGAATAGTCGAGACGGTGTGCGGATATTCCGAATCGAAGTGCGGATAGTCGCTCGCCATCAGGATGTGGTCCTCGCCCAGCTCCGCGATCGGCCGCATGAGGTCGGCTTCGTCCGCCTCGCAGGTGACGTAGCAGCTGCGCTTGATGTATTCGGAGGGTGCCATCTTCATGTTCCCCGAGATCTGCGGGAAGTCCTTGGCCCATTCCCAGTCGTCGTCCATGCGGTGCATCCAGTAGAGGATCCACTCGGCGCTGCACTCGAAGAAGATGACCTTCAGCCCGGGGAATTTCTCGAGCACGCCGCCCAGCACCAGCGCGATCAGCGCGGCGCTGCAGTTCGTCGGCCGGCCGAGGACGTGCGTCTTGTAGAAGTTGTCGAAGCGGTCGATCAGCTCGCCATTCGAGTTCGGATGGCAGCAGAGCGGCACGCCCAGCTCTTCGGCGGCGGCGTAGTACGGGAAGTACGCCGGGTCGTCCATGTTGCGCGAGCCGCAGTAGGGCGCGAGGTGAGACGCGCGAAAGCCGTATTGCTCGACGCAGCGGCGCAATTCGTCTGCCATTGCCTCCGGGCAGCCGGCGGCCGCCATGGCGACCGGCAGGAACGTGTCCTCGTTTCCCTTCACCAGGCGCGCCACCCAGTCGTTGAAGAGCCGGGCGCACTCCCGTCCCAGCGGGCCGATGTTCGCCGTGGCGACGGTGATCTGCGTCGGGAAGATCACCTGCTTGTCGATGCCTTCCTTCTTGATATCGTCGCGCCGTCGGGCCATGTCGTAGCCGCCGACCTGGCGCGCCGCAATGTCGCCGCCGCGCCAGTTGGTCTTCGGGTCGTAGATGTAGGGATGCCGGTGCGCGGCGTGGCCCTGCGGGCTGATGGGGTCGAGCGAGTGGATGAACTTGGTGTTGTGCGTGCGCCCGTCGTTCATCTTCACCGGCCGGAACCGCTCGAGCGCACCCTCGAAGCGGTACACCTCGTCCATGAAATAGCCCTCGCGCAGGTGCGAGTCGAAGTCGATGATCATATTGCCTCCACGACTTAGTCTAGCCGAGACTAGCGATCGTGAGACCGGCGGCGCAGGCGGTTAAATAATTACGGACGTTGTCCGGAATTAGTGGAACACGTAGGCGTCCATGGACAGGACGCCTGAGTCGATGCTGCGGTAGAAGCGCTCGGGCTCGTAGTTGTCGCGCGCGGCGCCGAGCGCGAGGAAGAGCGGGAGGAAGTGCTCGTCGGTCGGGTGTGCACGCGTCGCGTGCGGCGCGCGCGAGCGATAGTCGGCGAGCGCCTCGGTGTCGTGCGCTTCGATCTGGCTTCGCACCCAGTCGGAAAATTCTTCCGCGTACGGCTGGGGTTGGCCATGGCCGCGCGACCAGTCGCGCAGGTTGTGCGTCATGTGGCCCGAGCCGATGACGAGGACGTTGTCCTCCTCGAGCTTGCGCAGCGCGCGCCCGAGGCGCAGATGGTGCCGCGTGCCGAGTCCCGGCTGCAGCGAGATCTGCACCACCGGCACATCGGCGTCCGGATACATATAGAGGAGCGGCGCCCACGCGCCGTGGTCGAGGCCGCGGCAGCCGTCGATCGCCGCGGTGAGGCCTTCGGCCTTCAGGAGGCGTTGCGCTTTCTCCGCGACCGCAGGAGCGCCCGGCGCGTTGTAGCGCAGCCGGTAAAGCGGTTCCGGAAAGCCCGAGAAATCGTGGATGGTCTGCGGGTGGTCCGCGCCCGTCACCATCGGCAGGTTGGTTTCCCAGTGCGCCGAGGCGATGAGGATCGCCTTCGGTTTGCCCAGGCGCTTGCCGAGCGCCGCCCACGCCAGGCCGGCCGGGCCCGCCTCGAGGGCGTGCATCGGCGAGCCGTGCGAGATGAAGACGCTCGGCAGGGGAACCATCGGTTTACGCCCGAGCCGGCTCCTTCGGAATCAGGCCTTCGGCCTGCATCGCTTCCTTGACCTTCGGCCGTGCCGCGACGCGCTGGTTGTACTTCTGCACGTTGGGCCACTTCGAGAGATCGATGTTGGTGGGCTTGGTCCAGTTCGTGAGCACGAAGAGATACGCGTCGGCCACGCTGAATGTCTTCCCCATCAGGTAGTCCTTGTTCGCGAGGTGCTTGTCGAGGAAGTCGAAGCGCTTGCCGAGGTTCTCCTTCGCGATCGGCTTGTACTCCTCGGGCGTGTTCGGACGGAAGAGCGGCGAGAACTGCTTGTGCACCTCGGAGGTCAGGAAGTTCAGCCACTCCTGGACGCGGTAGCGGTCCATGCTGCCGTTCTTCGGCGCAAGGCCGCTCTCCGGCTTCTGGTCGGCGAGGTACTGCACGATCGCCGGCCCCTCGGTGAGCCGCTCGCCGTTGTCGAGTTCGAGCGTCGGCACGTAGCCTTTCGGATTGACCTGCCAGAAGTCGCCGCCGCCATCCATCGACTTGTCTTTCGTGTTGACCTTCTTCAGCTCGACGTTGATACCCGCTTCGCGCGCGACGATGTGCGGCGATAGCGAGCAGGCGCCGGGGGAGTAGTAAAGCTTCATGCGTTTTCTCCTCTGTGGGGGTTAGGACAAGGCTTGGATGACCGCGGGCGGAATGCACACCGTGGCCCGCTCTTGCGCCGTTACGCGGACTGCGCCGAGCGCGGTCGCGGCGAGCGCGACCAATGCCGCTACGGTGACGAGTTGTCGTTTCATGGGTCAGCCTATCTGCCGCAAGTTGCGTGCGTAAGAGTTTTGCTTCGGCCATAGATGGGGATAAAGGGGCGAAATTTCAATAGATTGTCCCACTCTGCGGGATAATAGTGCTCGATGGATCGTCTCGCCGCGATCGAAGTCTTCGCCAAGGTGGTCGAGTCCGGGAGCTTCGCGAAGGCCGCCGACCGCCTCGGGTTTTCGACTTCCGCGGCGTCGCGCCAGGTCGCCGAGCTGGAAGCGCATTTGCAGACCCGGCTCCTCAACCGCACCACGCGGCGCGTGAGCCTCACCGAGAGCGGCCGCCAGTTCTACGAGCGGGCGGTGCAGCTGATGGCCGACCTGGCGGAGGCGGAGCAGGAAGCATCCAGCGCGGCGGTCGTCCCGCGGGGCACGATCCGGCTCACCACCGCGGTGAATTTCGGCGTGCGCCACGTCGGTCCCGCGATCGCCGAATTCCTCGCACGGCATCCCGAGGTTCGCTTCGACGTCTCGCTTTCCGACCGCGTCGTCGACCTCGTCGAGGAAGGATTCGACCTCGCCATCCGCATCGGGCCGCCGGGCGCCGACAACCTCGTTGCACGCAAGCTCGGCGAGACGCGGCTCGTGCCGTGTGCCTCACCGCAATATCTCGCAGCGTGGCGCGCCGAAGACGCCCGAGGACCTCGCGCAGCACGATTGCTTCACCTACGAGTATGTGAGCCCGCGCCACGTCTGGCGCTTCCGCGACCGCTCGGGCGCGGAGCGCAGCGTGCGCGTCTCAGGCGGCCTGCATTCCAATAACGGCGACCTCCTGGCGGAAGTCGCCGCGCAAGGCGCGGGCATCGTGTTCGAGCCCGCCTTCATCGTCGGGCCGGAAGTGCGCGCCGGGCGCCTGGTGCCGCTGCTGCAGGATTTCGTGCCGCCGCCGGTGCCGATTTATGCGCTCTACCCGAGCCGCAAGCATCTCTCGGCCAAGGTGCGGCGCTTCGTCGAGTTTCTGGTCGAGCGCTTCTCGAGCGCCCAGGACTGGACTAACGTCCCTTAGGGTCTTCCATCCGCGGCGGCCGCCACGCGGCGGGCAGCGGACCGGGCACGCGCAGCACCCGCAACATACGGAGCGCGCCTTCCTTGCGGCCTTCGCCGCTGCGGTAATAGCCGGGCACGAGCACCGTCTCGTAGAAGCCCATGGCGCGGTAGAAGCGGCGCGCGGCTTCGTTGCCGGCGCGCAATTCGAGGTGGATGCTGGCGATGCCGGCGCAGCGCGCCGTCTCCATCATCCACTCGAGCATGCGCTGGCCGATGCCGGTGCGCCGATGCGAGGGCCGCACCGCGAGGAGCACGAGGTGCGCGCGCTCTTCGCCGAACTCCATGATGGCGAAGCCGTTCACCGCGCCACGCGCGGTGGGCGACGACCGGGCGTCGCAGGCGACGACGGCGAGCGTTTCGCGGTCGCGGATCGCCCGCATGACGCGCGACGCGTCGTATTTCCAGCCGAGGCCCGCCTCGATGAAGTCACGGGACATCAGCGCGATCGGCTGCGCGTCGCGCGGCTCGGCGAGCCGGATGGTGATGGCCCGGGGCGTCATAGCAGGATTGTGCCATGATGACGCCGCAGGAAGGGAGACCCAAAAATGGCGGCAGCGAACGATGCAATAACTCAGGATCTCATTCCGGATCTCGGCGACGACTTGAAGAGTCGCTCGGCGAGCGGCGCGGCGGAGAAACTCAAGGCGGCGCCCGGCGGACCGATCGCCGCGACGCTGTCGCGCCTCAACCCGGGGTTTGCCCAGGACGTGCTGGAAGCTCTGCCGGCAGAAGCGCGCGACCGCGCGTTTTCGGCGGCGAGCGCGGATCTCGCGCTGCAGTGGAAGCGCAACGCCGCGCACCCGAAGGAGACCATCGGCCGGATGATGGAGCCGGTGGTGGCCGCTTATCCGCCGGAGCAGTCGATCGGCGACACGATCGAGAAGCTGCGCGAGCTCGTCAAGACGACCTTCATCACGTACGTGTACGTGGTCGACGCCGCCGAGCATCTGCTCGGCATCGTCACGATGCGCGATCTCCTCTTCAGCGATAACGGCTCGCTCTTGCGCAACGTCATGCTGCGCGATCCCTTTTCGCTGCCGGCGAGCCTGCAGCTGATGGACGCGATGAAGCTGGCGCTCGACCGGCACTATCCGGTCTATCCGGTGGTCGACGAGCAAAAACGCCTGATCGGCCTGGTACGCGGGCAGAGCATGTTCGAAGCGCAGGCAATCGAGATCTCCCTGCAGGCGGGCTCGATGGTCGGCCTGGAGAAAGAGGAGCGGCTCGGCACGCCCGTGCTGCGCAGCCTCAAGATGCGGCATCCCTGGCTGCAGTTCAACCTGCTCACCGCCTTCCTCGCCGCGGCGGTCGTCGGTCTATTCCAGGACACGATCGACCGGCTGGTGATCCTGGCGCTCTTCCTGCCGGTGCTCGCCGGCCAATCCGGCAACACCGGTTGCCAGGCGCTGGCGGTGACGCTGCGCGGCATGACGCTCGGCGAGATGAAACCCGGCGCCGCACGCCCGCTGGTGAGCAAGGAGACCTGGCTCGGCATGGCGAATGGCGCCGGCGTCGGCCTGATGGCGGCCCTCGGCATGTACATCACGGCCATGAGCCAGCACCAGGAGCGGCCGTTCATGCTCGCGTTCGTCGTCTTCGCGGCGATGGTATTTTCGTGCGTGGCGAGCGGTCTTTCCGGCGCGCTCGTGCCGCTGACGTTGAAGCGCATGGGCTTCGATCCGGCGACGGCGTCGAGCATCTTCCTCACCACCGCGACGGACTGCGTGAGCATGGGAACGCTGCTGCTGCTCGCGACGATCCTGGTTCGCTAGGCGCAGATCATCTTGCGGGTCATGCCGCCGTTCGAGCACGTAGTTCTGACCGGTCGCGAAGCCGGCGGCATCCGACAGTAGAAACGCAACCAGCTCCGCGACATCGCGGTCGCGGCCCACGCGGCCGACGGGATGCTGCTCGTGGTCCTTTTTCTTCACGCGCGAATGCGCGATCCAGCCCGGGCTCACGCAGTTGACGCGCACCTGGGGCCCGAGGCTCATGGCGAGCGCATGCGTGAGCGCGACGCGGCCGCCCTTCGCTGCGGCATAGGCTTCGGTGTCAGGCTCGGACTGCAGCGCGCGCGTCGAGGCGATGCCGGCACTGTTGACCGACGCATCGAGGCGGCCGAAGCGCTTCACCACCTTGCGCACGCAGGAGCGCACCGCCGCTTCCCGAGAAATGTCGCGCCGGATGAAGAGCATGCCGCCCGCTCGGGCATGTTTCACGTCGACCACCGCCACCCGGTAGCCGCGCTGGACAAGGAGCCGCGCGACGTCATATGCGATGCCCTGCGCGCCACCGGTGACCAAGGCGGCCTTTGAGGGTATTCTGCGGCCCTAGTAAGGAGAAGCTTCGCGGAGTTCGGATTCTATCGGGGCCGGGTAGGAGGATCGAGCGATGCAAGTCAAAGAAATCCTGCGTGTGAAGGGCAACCGTCTCATCAGCATCGAGCCTTCGGGCCGTGCGGCGGATGCCGTGGCGACGATGGCGAAGGACAATCTCGGGTCGCTCGTCGTCGTCGAGCAGGGCCGCATGGTCGGCATGCTCACATTCCATGAATTGCTGCAGGCGGTGGCGAAGCGCTCGGGCTCGCTCGGCGAAGTGCGCGTCGCCGACATCATGCAGCGCGACCCGGTCACGGCGACCCCGGAGATGGAAGTGAACGATCTGCGCCGCACGATGCTCGAGAGCGGCGCGCGTTACCTCCCCGTAATGCAGGACGGCAAGCTGATCGGCGTCATCTCGTTCCGCGACGTCGCCAAGGCGGTGCTCGAAGAGCAGGACTTCGAGAACAAGATGCTCAAGGGCTATATAAAGAATTGGCCGGCGTAGCAGGCTTGTAGAATCGCCCGCATGTCGGGCAATTCGTTCGGTCTTCTCTACTGCGTCACTTCGTTCGGCGAGTCGCACGGTCCGGCGTACGGCGGCGTCATCGACGGCTGCCCGCCGGGAATGGCGCTCGCTGCCGCGGACATTCAAAGGGAATTGGACCGCAGAAAGCCGGGCAGCTCGCGCCACGTCACGCAGCGGCGCGAATCGGATGCGATCGAGATCCTGTCGGGCGTCTACGAGGGCAAGACCACCGGCACGGCGATCGGTTTTCTCATCCGCAACGAAGACCAGCGCTCGAAGGATTATTCGGCGATCGCCGAGAAGTTCCGCCCCGGTCACGCGGATTACACCTACCTGCAGAAGTACGGCGTGCGCGATGCGCGCGGCGGCGGCCGCGCCTCGGCGCGGGAGACGGTGATCCGCGTCGCCGCCGGCGCGATCGCCAAGAAATGGCTCGGCGAGCGCTACGGCGTGAGGGTGCGCGGCTATCTCGCACAGCTCGGGCGCACCGCCATCCCTTTCCAGTCGTGGGACGCGGTCGATCACAATCCCTTCTTCGCACCGAATACCGCGATCGTTGCGCAGCTCGAGAAACAGATGGATGAGCTGCGCGACTCGGGCGACTCGTGCGGCGCACGCGTCAACGTCGTCGCGAGCGGCGTGCCGGTGGGCTGGGGCGAGCCGGTGTATGGCCGGCTCGATGCCGACATCGCCGGCGCGATGATGGGCATCAACGCGGTGAAAGGCGTCGAGATCGGCGCCGGCTTCAGCGCCATCGTGCAGAAAGGCAGCGAGCACGGCGACGAGATGACGCCGCAGGGCTTCGTCTCGAACAATAACGGCGGCGTGCTCGGCGGCATCGCGACCGGGCAGGACATCGCCGTGTCGATTGCGCTCAAGCCGACGTCAAGCATCCGGCTACCCAGGCGCACCATCGACCGGCACGGCGCCGCGACCACCATCGAGACCACCGGGCGCCACGATCCCTGCGTCGGCATCCGCGCCACACCGATTGCCGAGGCCATGCTGGCTTGCGTGCTGATGGATCATGCGCTGCGCCATCGCGGCCAATGCGGCGACGTGAAGCCGCCGATCAGTTTCCGCTAGCTAGAAAAGGCCCCCCAAATCAATTAGAGTATGGGTACAAAACCCCCAAGAGAGAAGAACATGAGCAACAAGGGCCAGTTGCTACAAGACCCCTTTTTGAACACGCTGCGCAAAGAGCACGTCCCCGTCTCGATCTACCTCGTGAACGGCATCAAGCTGCAGGGCCAGATCGAATCCTTCGATCAATACGTGGTGCTGCTGCGCAACTCGGTCACGCAAATGGTCTACAAGCACGCCATCTCCACGGTCGTGCCCTCGCGTCCGATCAACCTCGGAGCCGAGAAGGACGCCGAGTAGGTTCACCCCCGGGAAGGTCGTTTCCGCCGATCCGCGGGCGGCGGTCATTGTCTGCCTCGATTTCGGCGACGCCGACTACGAAGAGCGCGTCGAGGAAGTCGTGCGCCTGGTGGAAAGCGCGGGCGTCACGCGGCACCGCGTGCTGCGCGGCCGCCGCCGCCGTCCCGATCCCAAGTTCTACGCCGGCAGCGGCAAGGTCGAGGAGATGGGACGCGCCGTCACGGCGCTGAACGCGGCCTTCGTCGTCTTCAACCACGAGCTCTCGCCCGCGCAGCAGAGGAACGTCGAGCGCGAGCTCGACCTGCGCGTCCTCGATCGCACCGAGCTGATCCTCGAGATCTTCGCGCAGCGCGCGCAGACCAACGAGGGCAAGGTCCAGGTGGAGCTCGCGCGGCTCGAGCATTTGTCGACGCGGCTGGTGCGCGGCTGGACGCACCTCGAGCGCCAGCGCGGCGGCTTCGGCGCGACCGGCGGCCCAGGCGAGAAGCAGCTCGAGCTCGACCGGCGCTACATCGCGAGGCGCGTAAAGGTCCTGCACGGCAAGCTCGACGCGCTGCAAAAGCAGCGCACCGTGCAGCGCCGCGCGCGCGCCAGAGGCGAGGTGCTTTCGGCTTCGCTCGTCGGCTACACCAACGCGGGCAAATCGACGCTCTTCAACGCGCTCGCCCGCGGCAAGGCCTACGAGGCCGACCTGCTTTTCGCCACGCTCGATACGACCACGCGCCGCATCTGGATCCCGCCGGCAAACCCGGTGGTGCTGTCCGACACGGTGGGCTTCATCCGCGAGCTGCCGCACGGCCTGGTCGCCGCCTTTCGCGCGACGCTCGAGGAAACGGTGCGCGCCGATCTGTTGCTGCACGTCGTCGACGCGGCATCGCCGGCGCGCGGCGAGCAGCAGGCGGAGGTGAACAAGGTGCTCGCCGAGATCGAGGCCGCCGAGACGCCGCAGATCGTCGTCTACAACAAGATCGATGCGGCGCGACTCGCGCCGGAGGTCGAGCGAGACCAGTATGGTAGGATTTCGCGCGTTTTCGTGAGCGCGCGCACCGGTGCAGGATTGGACGAGTTGCGCGGCGCGATCGCCGAGTTCGGCGCCGCGCGAAAGGCCGAGCGCAACCCTTCCAGAGCATCCATAAGTCTCTAATGTCCTTGAACGACCCGAACTGGGGCCGCGGCGGCAACCGCGGCCCGCAAGGTCCCGGCGGCGGCAACCAGGGTCCGCCGGACCTGGACGAGCTGTGGCGCAACTTCAACCGCCGCTTGAGCGAGCTCTTCCGCCGCGGCCCGCGCGGCGCGGGCGATGAGCCGCCGCGCCCGCCGTCGGTGCGCGGTCTGGGCGGCGGAGCGAGCGCGCTGATCGCCCTCGCGCTCGCCGTGTGGCTGGCGAGCGGCTTCTACATCGTGGTCGAGGGAACACGCGGCGTGGTGCTCACTTTCGGCAGATTCTCTGAGGAAACCCTGGCCGGCTTGCGCTGGCGCTGGCCGTGGCCGATCCAGTCGCACGAGATCGTCAATCTGTCGCAGGTGCGCACGCTCGAAGTCGGCTACCGCAACAACGTGCGCACCAAGGTGCTGAAAGAGTCGCTGATGCTCACCGACGACGAGAACATCGTCGACCTGCAGTTCGCCGTGCAGTACGTGGTGAAGGACGCGCAGGCTTACACGTTCAATGTGCGCCGCCCCGACGAGTCGGCGATGCAGATCGCCGAGACCGCCATGCGCGAGGTGATCGGCAAGAACCGCATGGATGCGATCCTGTACGAGACGCAGGTCGACGTCGCCAACAAGTCGAGGGATCTCATGCAGGCGATCCACGACCGCTACAACACCGGCATCCAGATCAGCACCGTGACGATCCAGAACGCGCAACCGCCGGAGCAGGTGCAGGCGGCGTTCGACGACGCGGTGAAGGCGGGCCAGGACCGCGAGCGCCAGAAGAACGAAGGGCAGGCGTATGCGAATGATGTGATCCCGCGCGCCCGCGGCGCGGCCGCGCGCTTGTTTCAGGAAGCCGACGGCTACAAGCAGCGCGTGATCGCCAACGCCGAGGGCGACGCTTCTCGCTTCAAGCAGGTGCTCACCGAGTACGCGAAAGCGCCGCACGTGACGCGTGAGCGCATCTACATCGACACGATGCGCGAGATCCTCTCCTCGACCAGCAAGATCATGATGGACTACCGCGGCAGCGGGAACCTCCTCATGCTGCCGCTCGAGAAGCTGATGCAGCAGGCGGGCGGCACCGTGAATCCGACCGAGGCGCAAGCCTCGCAGCGCCAGAGCGAACCGCCGCCGGCATCGGACGCGAGCCCGCGCTCGCGCGAGTCGCTGCGCAGCCGCGACCGGACCGATCGATGAAAGCCGTCGGCCCCATCGTCGCCATCCTGGTGCTCATCGTGCTGGTCGTCTCGGGCGCGCTCTACACCGTGGACCAGCGACAGCACGCCATCGTGTTCCAGCTTGGCGAGATCAAGGAAGTGGTGGAGAAGCCGGGGCTGCACTTCAAGATACCGCTCTTGCAGAACGTGCGCCTCTTCGACATGCGCATCCTCACCTACGACGATGCCGAGCCGCTGCGCTTTCTCACTCAGGGCAACCGGCCGGTGCTGGTCGACTCCTTCGTCAAGTGGCACATCATCAATGCGCGCCAGTACTACGTCTCCGTGCAGGGCGACGAGTTCCGCGCGCAGACGCGCATCCGGCAGACCGTCGCGGGCACGCTGCGCGACGAGTTCGGCATCCGCGACGTGCACGAAGTGGTCTCGGGCGAGCGCGAGCAGATCATGGCGCGGGTGCGCGAGAAAGTGGACCAGGACCTGAAGCGCATCGGCGTCGGCGTCGTCGACGTGCGCCTGAAGCGCGTCGACCTGCCGCAGGAAGTGAGCGAATCGGTCTACCGCCGCATGGAAGCGGAGCGCAAGCGCATCGCGAACGAGTTGCGCTCGACCGGCGGCGCCGAGGGCGAGAAGATCCGCGCCGATGCCGACCGGCAGCGCGAGGTGATCCTCGCCGAGGCTTACCGCGATGCGCAGCGCGTGCGCGGCGAGGGCGACGCCAAGTCCGCCGGCATCTACGCCGCAGCGTTCTCGCAGAATCCGGAGTTCTTCGCCTTCTACCGCAGCATGGAGGCCTACCGCTCGACCTTCCGCGGGCGCAACGACGTCATGCTGCTCGAGACCAACTCGGACTTCCTGCGCTACTTCAGAGACTCGCTCGGGCGGCAAGCCGGCCAGAAAAAATGAGCCAGGGGAGCTTGTTCCTCATGGCTTTCGCGCTGATGCTCGTGCTCGAAGGCGTGCTGCCCTTCGTCGCGCCCACGCTCTGGCGCGACACGTTCCGCCGCATCACGCAGATGACCGATGGCCAGATCCGCTTCGTCGGTCTCTCCTCCATCATCGTCGGCCTGCTGCTCCTCGTCTGGGCTCGATCATGAAGTGGCTGCTGCCCGAGTACGTGGAGGACATCCTCCCGGCGGAGGCGAAGCGGATCGAGCGGCTGCGGCGCGCCATCCTGGATTTGTTTTTTGCGCAGAAATACGAGCTGGTCATGCCGCCGCTCCTCGAATACATGGACTCCCTCCTCACCGGCACCGGACACGATCTCGAGCTGCGTACCTTCAAGGTGGTGGACCAGATCTCGGGCAAGACCATGGGCGTGCGCGCCGACATCACGCCGCAGGTCGCGCGCATCGACGCGCATCTACTCAACCGCAAGGGCGTGACCCGCCTGTGCTATTGCGGCAGCGTGCTGCACACGCGCCCCGCCTCGCCCGGCGCGACGCGCGAGCCGATTCAGATCGGCGCCGAAATGTACGGCGCGGCGGGCGTCGAGGCCGACCTCGAGATCCAGAAGCTGCTTTGCGATGCGCTGAAGCTCGGCAAGCTGCGCGACGCGCGCCTCGACATCGGCCACGTCGCCGTGTTCCGCGCCATCGCGCATGCCGCGAAGGTGGGCCCCGACATGGAAGGGCGGCTGTTCGAGGCGCTGCAGAAGAAAGACTTGCCTGAGCTGCGCAGCCTGTCGAAGAAGATGAACGCCACGACGCGCAATGCGTTGCAGCTGCTGCCGGAGCTCTATGGCGGGCGGGAGGTGCTCGACACGGCGGAAAAGCGTTTGCCTCGGCTCGCCGAGGTGGCCAAGGCGCTGGAGACGCTGCGCGCGCTCGCCAAGGCCTGCCCCGTGCCGATCAGCTTCGATCTCGCCGAGCTGCGCGGCTATCACTACCACTCCGGCGTCGTCTTCGATGCCTACTGCGCGGGAGTGACGGGGCCCGTCGCCCGCGGCGGACGCTATGACGAAGTCGGCAAGGCGTTCGGCCGTGCGAGGCCCGCGACGGGCTTTTCAATCGATCTGCGCAGCGTCGCGGGCGTGGTGAAATAGCAAGATGAGCGCGTGCAACGTCGTCGTCATCGGCACGCAGTGGGGCGACGAGGGCAAGGGCAAGATCGTCGACTGGCTGACCGACCGCGCGCAAGGCGTGGTGCGCTTCCAGGGCGGGCACAACGCCGGTCACACGCTCGTCATCGGCGCGAAGAAAACAGTGCTGCACCTCATTCCGTCGGGCATTCTGCGCGGCAACGTCGACTGCTTCATCGGCAACGGCGTGGTCGTCTCGCCGCAAGCGCTGGTCGCCGAGATGGACGAGCTCGAAGCCGCCGGCGTGCGCGGCGTCGTGGCGCGGCTTTCCATCTCGGAGGCGTGCCCGCTCATCCTGCCCTACCACTCGGCCCTCGATCTGGCGCGCGAGGCGTCGAAAGGCGAGCGCAAGATCGGCACCACGGGCCGCGGCATCGGCCCGGCGTACGAGGACAAGGTCGCGCGCCGCGCGATCCGCCTGCAGGATCTCTTCAAGCCCGAGCGCTTCGCCGAGAAGCTGCGCGACCTGCTCGAGTTCCACAACTTCGTGCTGCAGCACTACCACAAGCAGCCGGCGGTGGACTATCAGAAGACGCTGGACGAGAGCCTTGCGCTCGCGCCGCGCTTCGCACCGCTTATCGCCGACGTGCCGCGCGCGCTCTACCACGCGAACCGCGCCGGCAAGAATCTGCTGTTCGAAGGCGCGCAAGGCTCGCTCCTCGACATCGATCACGGCACGTATCCGTTCGTCACCTCTTCCAACTGCGTGGCGGGCGCCGCGTCGGCCGGCGCGGGCCTCGGGCCGATGCATCTGCACTACGTGCTCGGCATCACCAAGGCCTACAGCACGCGGGTCGGCGGCGGACCGTTCCCGACCGAGCTCTCCGACGATGTCGGCGAGCGCCTGCGCCAGCGCGGCCAGGAATTCGGCGCCACCACCGGCCGCCCGCGGCGCACGGGCTGGTTCGACGCCGCGGCGCTCAAGCGCTCGATCCAGTTGAACGGCGTCTCGGGACTATGCATCACCAAGCTCGACGTGCTGGACGGCGTCGAGTCGGTGAAGATCTGCGTCGGCTACAAGCTCGAGGGCGGCTTCTCCGAGATCTTCCCGGTCGGAGCCGAGGAACTGGAGGGCTCGCAGCCCGTCTACGAGGAGCTGCCGGGCTGGATGGAAAGCACCGTCGGCATCCGCGCGCACGACAAGCTGCCGCCGGCGGCGCGCAAGTACCTCGAGCGGATCGAGTCGCTCGCCGGCGTGCCGATCGACCTCATCTCCACCGGCCCGGAGCGCGACGAGACCATCGTGCGGCGGCATCCGTTCGATCCGGCTTAGAAAAGCAGACCGCTACTAACCTTTAGCGCGGTGAATGAATCCCTGGATCGTGAGGCGAGGCGCTGCCGTCGCAACCGTCTTCGCGACTTTGTGTAGGGCGTCTCCGACGACGAAAAGGAGACGGTTGGGTGTCGGTGCGACCCACGTGCCGATACCGCTCGACAGAATCTGCTGGCTCACTTCCGAGTTGTCGAACGGCAACGCTTGACGCCCCCGCTCCGGGGAGAGCAAGAACTCGCCGCCCCACTCCGCATTCCACTGCTTGTGCGCGTAGAAAGTGAAGCCGCCAATTCTGTCCGTGACGTCCATGGAAGTGCCGTCGCTATGCCAGGAAATGCCCGTCGCAGGGGGCCACACGTAGGGAATGAGCGTGAGCCCCGAGAAGCCTTCCATAGCGGGGTGGCGGCGAGTGAGCTCGATCACCCGGTCGACGAGCGCATCGATCACCGTCTCCGAGCGAGGCATGCCGAGCTGGTCGGTGGCGTGTTGCCTCGCCCTGAAGATGTTGCCGTCGCCGACGTTCCACACTTTCGCCCAGACACCGGCGGCGGTGGATTGATAGGCGATGAGATTCATGAATAACCAGAGTTGCTCGAAGGTGTCCTTCGGCAGAACGTCGTCGAACACCCTGATATGTTCATGTGAAAAGGACTCTTTCACCCTCTCTCCTCCGGCACCCGGCAGACGCAAAGATACCAGTATCGGAAACCGCGCTGGACCGATCCTCTCCGGCAGGCTGCCGGCGACGTTTTCAATTAGACTATACGGTCTAGTCTAGTCCCAGGGAGTTCCCGCAGTGCCCGTAGAAAACCGCGAGCGCGTATTGCGCGCCGCCACGACCTCGTTTCTCGCGCACGGTTACGCCTCGAGCGTCGACGACATCGCGCGCCGCGCGGGGGTGGCGAAGCAGACCGTCTACTCCCACTTCCCGAGCAAGGACGCGCTCTTCAAGGAAGTGGCGCACGACCTTACGCGCCGTGTGCTGGTCGAGCTCGAGGCCGTGCCCGTAGACCTGCGCGCCGGCCTGGTGCGCTTCGCGGTGGCCTACCGCCAGCGCGTGCTGAGCACCGAAGGCATCGCCACCTTCCGCACCGTGATGGCCGAGGTGCCGCGCTTCCGCGCGCTGGCGAAGAACATGTACGCGGCGAGCGCCGGCGAGATGGCCCGCCAGCTCGGCGCCTACCTCGAGCGCGCGATGCGCGCCGGGAAGCTGCGACGCGACGACGCGCAGCTGGCCGCCGAGCTCCTGCTCGGCATGCTGGTCGGCCACGAGCGCATCAAGCGCCTATTCGGTGTCACTTCGCACAACGGTTCGGACGCCGAGCGCAGCGGCCGCATCGTCGATGCCTTTCTTCGCGCCTATCAGCCATGAAATATCTCGCCATCGCGATTTCCAGCGTGCTTGCGCTCATTTCTGCCGGATGCACGCAGGGCGACGCCAAACAGAAAAAGGACGACGCCAAAGCAGCGCCGCCGGCGCTCGCCGTCAGCGTGCTGCAGGTCGCGCCGCGCGAAGTGCCGGTGGCTTTCGAGGCCGTCGGCCGTACCGAGGGCTCGCGCGAGGTGCAGATCCGCGCACGCGTCTCCGGCATCATCGAGAAACAGCTCTATACCGAGGGCGACCGGGTAGACGCGGGCGACACGCTCTTCCAGATCGAGCGCGGGCCGTTCGAGATCGATCTGCAGCAGCAGCGCGCGGCGCTGGCGCAGGAGAAAGCGCGCTACGAGCTCGCCAAGCAGGACGCCGGGCGCCTGAAGGGCCTCGCCGACCGGCGCGCGATCAGCCAGCGCGAGGCGGACCAGGCGTCCTCGGCCCTGCAGCAGAGCGCCGCCGCCGTGCAGCTCGCGCAGGCGCGCGTGCGCCAGTCCGAGCTTAATCTGTCGTACACCACGGTCGAGGCGCCGATCGCGGGCGTCACCGGGCGCGCGATGCAATCGATCGGCAGCCTGGTCGCGCCGAACGGCGACGCCGCGCTTCTCACGTCACTGACCCGCACCGATCCGGTCTGGGTGCGCTTCGCGCTTTCCGAGGCCGAATTCGCGCGGCTTCGCGCGCGCGAGACCGGCGCGCCGGAAGTGAAGCTGGAGATGGCCGACGGCTCGGCGTACGGCGAGACGGGCAAGCTCAACTTCGCCGCCTCGGCGGTCGACGCCAACCTGGGCACGGTGCAGATGCGTGCGGAGTTTCCCAACGCGGATCTCAAGGTGCTTCCGGGGCAGTACGTACGCGTGCAGGTCGTCGCCGGCACGCGGCAGGCGATCGTCGTGCCGCAGAGCGCCGTGCAGCAGAACGAGGGCGGGCACTTCGTCTGGCTCCTCACCGACGAAGGCAAGGCGGCACTCCGCAACATCCGCGCCGGCAACTGGGTCGGAAGAGACTGGGTGGTGCTCGACGGCCTGAAGCCCGGCGACAAAGTCATCACCGACAACCTCGTGCGCCTGCGTCCGGGCGCGCCGGTGCAAGCGAAACCGGCGGCATAAATGTCGCGGTTCTTCATCCACCGGCCCGTTTTCGCGGGCGTCATCGCCATCATCATCGTGCTCGCCGGCTTGGTGGCAGCGAAGCTCCTTGCCGTCGCCCAGTATCCGGAGATCGCGCCGCCGACGGTGCTCATCACCACGAGCTACCCGGGCGCGAGCGCCGAAACGCTCACCAAGACCGTCGCCTCGCCGATCGAGGAGCAGCTCTCCGGCGTGGAGAAGCTGTCGTATTTCAGCTCGACCGCGTCGTCGACCGGGGCGCTGAGCATCACGGTGACCTTCGAGCCCGGCGCGAACGTCGACCAGGCGGTGTTCAACGTGAACAACCGCGTCAATATCGCGCTGCCGCGCCTGCCCGACGAGGTGCGCCGGAACGGCATCATCGTGCAGAAGCGCTCGTTCGACATCCTGAACGTCGTGACGCTCGCATCGCCCGACGGCGCGCGCGACACGCTGTTCCTCTCGAACTACGCGTCCATCAACTTGGTTGACGAGCTAAAACGCCTGCCGGGCTTGGCAGACGTCACCGTGTTCGGCGCGCGCGACTACTCGATGCGCGTCTGGCTCAACACCGACAACATGGCGCGCCTCGGCGTCACGCCCTCCGACGTGGCGGCGGCGCTGCGCGCGCAGAATGCGCAGTACGCCGCGGGCAAGATCGGCACCGAGCCGGCGCCGCCCGGACAGGCGATCGTCTATACGGTGACCGCGACCGGGCGCCTGGTCGATCCGGAGCAGTTCGGCGACGTGGTGATCCGCGCCTCGGGGCCGGGCGGCGTGCTGCGGCTGAAGGACATCGCGCGCATCGAGCTCGGCGCGCTCAACTACGACACCTACAACACGCTCGACGGCCGGCCGGCGATCGGCATGGCGACGTTCCTGCAGCCCGGGGCGAATGCCCTCGAGGTGGCGCAGCTGGTGCGTGATCGCATGGCCGAGCTGAAGCCGGGCTTCCCGGAAGGCGTCGAGTACGCGATTCCCTTCGACACTACGCGCTTCGTGGATGCTTCGATCAAGGAAGTGATCAAGACCATCTTCGAGGCGGCGGTGCTGGTGTTCGCGGTCGTGTTCCTGTTCCTGCAGACCTGGCGGGCGACGATCATCCCGATGATCGCCGTGCCGGTGTCGCTGATCGGGGCGTTCGCCGGCCTCTGGGCGGTCGGTTTCACGATCAACACGCTCACGCTCTTCGCCCTCGTGCTCGCCATCGGCATCGTGGTGGACGACGCGATCGTCGTGCTCGAGAACGTCGAGCGCCTCATGCGCGAGCAGAACATGCCGTCCTTCGAGGCGGCGCTCGAGGCGATGCGCGAAGTGTCCGGCGCGGTGGTCGCCATCGTGCTCGTGCTTTGCGCGGTGTTCGTGCCGGTGGCGTTCCTCGGCGGCATCGCCGGGCAGCTCTATCGCCAGTTCGCCGTGACCCTCACCTTCGCGGTGGTCATTTCCGGGTTCATCGCGCTCACGCTCACGCCGGCGCTCTGCGCCATCATGATGAAGACCGGCGAGCATCACTCACGCGTCTTCGAGCCGTTCAACCGCGGCTTCGCCTGGGTGACGCGGCGCTTCCTCTGGGCGGTGAACCTGGCGCTCGAGCATCGCCTGGCGTCTTTTATCGCCTCGCTCCTTATCCTCGCCATGACGGTCGGCCTCTTCCTGCGCATCCCCGGCAGCTTCGTGCCCTCGGAGGACCAGGGCTACATCTTCGGCTCGCTGCAGCTGCCCGACGGCGCGACCCTCGAGCGCACGCGCAAGATGGCCGACGACATGACGAAGATCATCACCGCCAATCCGGGCGTGCAGGCCACCATCGGCATCATCGGCTTCGACCTGATCGGCGGCGGCAACAAGACCAACGCCGCCACCATGTTCATCCCGCTCAAGGGCTGGGATGAGCGCGGCGCCAACACCGCGCAGGTGATCGCGCGCGAGATGGTGCAGAAGGGTGCCGGCCTGCGCGATGGCGTCGCGCTCGCCTTCAACCCGGCGGCGATCCGCGGCATCGGCACCTCGGGCGGCTTCGAGGTCTACGTGCAGGCGCGCTCCAATCCGGATCCGGCGCGCCTCTTCCAGGTGACGCAGGATTTCATGGCGGTGCTCTCCAAGCAGCCGCAACTCGCCGGCATCAACTCGTTCTACCGCCCGACCGTGCCGCAGCTGAAAGTGGAGGTCGACCGCGAGAAAGCGCTGTCACTCGGCGTGCCGGTGCAGGACGTGTTCGACGCGCTGCAGAGCACGATGGCGGCGCTCTACGTGAACGACTTCAACAAGTTCGGGCGCACGTTCCGCGTGCAGGTCCAGGCCGACGCGCAGTTCCGCGCGCAGCCGGAGGATCTCGGCGCGGTCTACGTGCGCTCGGCGACGACGCGCGAGATGATTCCGCTCAAGGCGCTGATCCGCACCTCGAGCCTCATCGGTCCCGAGCAGCTCGAGCGCTTCAATGGCTTCCTCGCCGCCAGGGTGCTCGGCGGCGGCCGGCCCGGCGTGTCCTCGGGCGAGGCGATCGCGGCGGTGGAGCAGGTGGCCGCGGCGACCCTTCCCGAGGGCTACACGACCTCCTGGACCGGGCAGGCGTTCCAGGAAAAGCGCACCGGGCGGCAGTCGGCCATCGCCTTCGGCCTCGCCTTGGTCATGGTGTTCCTGATCCTCGCCGCGCTCTACGAGCGCTGGCTGCTGCCCTTCGCCGTGGTGATGGCGGTGCCGTTCGCCGTCTGGGGTGCGCTCGCCTTCGTCGCGCTGCGGGGACTCGAGAACGACATCTACCTCCAGATCGGCCTCGTGGTGCTGATCGGCCTCGCCGCGAAGAATGCAATTCTGATCGTGGAGTTCGCGCAGCAGGGCTTCCTCGCGGGCCGCTCGCCGATCGAGGCCGCGGTGGAGGCCGCGCGGCTTCGCTTCCGGCCGATCATCATGACCTCGCTCGCTTTCGTGCTCGGCGTGCTGCCGCTCATGTTCTCCGCCGGCGCCGGCGCCGGCGCGCGGCGCTCGATGGGCACCGGCGTGGTGGGCGGCATGCTCGCCGCCACGTTCGTCGCAACGTTATTCATCCCGCTCTTCTTCACGCTGGTCGCCCGCCGCGCGAAGCGCCGCACCGCTGAGCACTCGCACGACCTGGTGGCGAAATGAGGTTTGCCGCTCTCTTAGTATTTACGTTGGCAGCCTGCACAGTCGGTCCCGACTACCAGCGTCCCGACCTGGCGCTCCCCGCCCGGTATCCTGAAAAGGGTGCGCCCGCCGAGGCCGTCGCCGTCGCGCCGGGCTGGTGGACCCTCTACAAGGACCCGACGCTCGACCAGCTCGTCGCCGCCGGGCTCAAGACCAACGCCGACGTGCGCCTCGCCGTGGCGCGGGTGCAGGAAGCGGAAGGCGCCCTGCGCGAGGTGCGCGCGTCGATCTTTCCTGAGATTACGGGCACGGCCGGTTACGCGCGCCAGGGCGTAAGCACGTTTGCGCAGCCCCCGGTCCCAGCGGACATCGCCACCGTACGTCCGAATTACCAGGCGCTCGTCTCGACGAGCTACGAAGTCGACTTCTGGGGCCGGCTCTCGCGCACCACCGAAGCCGCGCGCGCGAGCCTGCTGGCGAGCCAGCTGTCGCGCGATGTGGTCGATATCACGCTCGCCGGCGCCATCGCGCAGGGGTATTTCGCGCTGCGCTCGCTCGATGCGCAGATCGTCGTACTGGACAACTCGATCCGTGCGCGCCGGGACTCGCTCGACATCGCCAAGGCGCGTCTCGACGCGGGGCTCGCGCCCGAGCTCGACGTCTATCAGGCGCAATCCGCGTTGGCCGATGCACAGGTGCAGCGGCGCGATGCGGCGCGCAACCGCTCGCTCGTCGAGCATGAGATCGTGCAGCTGACCGGCCGGCTGGAACTCACGCTGCCGGCGGACAAGCTCGCTGGAGATGTCTTCTCGCTGCCCTTGGTGCCGCTGCCGCCGGCGGGCCTGCCGTCGTCGCTCCTCGATCGCCGGCCCGACATCCGGCAGGCCGAGCAAACACTGGTCGCCGCCAACGCACAGATCGGCATAGCGCGTGCCGCTCTATTCCCGACCTTGTCCCTCACCGCATCGGCTGGGGTGCAGAGTACGCAGTTCGCAGATCTCGTAGCCGGACCCGGGGCGAAGATCGGGAGCCTGGGTGTCGGACTGACGGCGCCGATCTTCGATGCCGGGCGCCGGACCGCGCGTGTCGACCAGGCTCGCGCGCGCGAGGAGCAGGCCGTGGCGGGCTACCAGAAGGCGGTGGAGACGGGGTTCCGGGAGGTCTCGGATGCTCTGGTGAACGTGCAGCAAAGCGGCGAAAGCGAGGCGGAGCTGAAGCTGCGTCTCGACGCCGCGCGCAACGCGCTCGAGCTATCGACGCTTCGCTACGAGTCGGGCTACTCGCCGTACCTGGAGGTACTGGACGCGCAACGCACTGCGAACGATGCTGAACTCGCTTTCGTGCGCAACCGGCAGTCGCGGCTCGCGTTCAGCGTCGACCTGATGAAAGCGCTAGGCGGCGGCTGGACGCCGCACTAGAAGCCGAATCTAAAAACTAATGCCGGTCATCTTGCTGCCGATCGCCTGCACCGGGCCGAGCGGGTTCTGATTCTCCTCCATGGCCTGGATCACCGGCTGGCCGCCGGTGAGCTTGTAGACCACGATATCGTCGCGCAGCAGGATCAGGCCGTTGAAGCGCCATCCCGCCGTGTGCGTCTCGCGATGGAAGCCCAGCACGTCGAAGATCACGTTGCCCATGCGCTGCTTCTGCACCGAGCTCTGGGTGATCTCGAAGCCGCGGCAGGCGATCTTGGCGAGCACGCAATCGCGCACGCCGTTGTCGAGGTCGTTGATCGAGAACGACTGGTTGAGCAGGAACTTCCGCATGACGTCGGCGTAGTTCAGGATCGCGATGTTCGCGTTCGCGCCCGGGTCGAGGCTCATCACCCGCAGGTCGGCGATGGTGGTGTGCCCGGGAACGATCTTGTCGAAGGTTTCCTGCGCGTCCTGGTAGGTCTGCCATGGGCTCGCCGTGACCTCCTTCGACTTCGGCAGCAGGGAGGTACAGCTCGAAACGAGCAGGCACGCGAGCAGGGCTGCGACACAGCGGTACATAGGGGGAAACTTTTATCATTGCGGCGTCATCCGGCTGCCCGGTGCGGATAGTCCAACTGGCTTCGTGTAGTCGGCGTCCGACACCGGTTTCGTCCTCGGACGACATACGCGAAGCCGAGCGCGAGGGCAGAATGGATCACGACATGGGCTATCCGGATATCGACCGCACACGCGATGTTCAGGCCGCTCTGCGGCGGATCATCGACGGCTACACGGGTCCCGGCGCAGACCTGCGCGCGCTGCGCCGCGTGGTGGACCTGTGCCGCGAAGTCCAGGATGCCGTCGAAGACGAGTATTGCCGCGAGAAGATCCGCATGATTGCCGAGTCCTCGGCCGAGCTTCTGTCGCAGGCCGAGCACCGTGCGCGCGGGGCGCTTTCCGGTATCGATTTCCTGCGGCAGCAGATTCGCGCGGCCCTGGAGCTGCTGCAAAGCCGCCTCTATAGCCTCGAGCGCACCCGCCGCTTCGGCCAGCAGTTCGCGAACGCCGGCTTCGGCGCAATACACAGCACGAAGCGCTAGGCCGCCTCGCACAGCCCGCGTCCGGGTTACACTTCTCGAGGCGCTGTTTCTGGTGCCGAGGAAGGGACTCGAACCCCCACAGTGTTGCCACCGCTAGGACCTGAACCTAGTGCGTCTACCAATTCCGCCACCTCGGCAGGGGAGCGCGGATTCTAATAGAAAAATAAGCGAAAAATAAACGGAAGCCTAAGTGCCCAAGAGACCAACGAGAACTGCCATACGCAGGCGCGGGCGGGCCGAGCGCAATGAGGCGCCGGCCGACGATTACGGACGCGAGATCCTGCGCGAATTAGAGCGCGCCCGCGCGCCGCTTACGCAAAAGGAGCTCGGCGAGCGGCTCGGCATCCATGGCCGCGCGCGCCGCGCGTTCAGCGCGGGCGTCACGGCGCTCGAGCGCGCGGGCGAGATCGTGCAGAACCGCACCGGCGCGCTGCTCATCGCAAAGCGCATCGCCGTCGTGGCCGGTCGCGTCGAAGGCCATGCCGACGGGCACGGGTTTCTCGTGCCCGACGAAGGCGGCGCGTCGGTGTTTCTGCCGCCGCACGAGATGCGCAGCCTCATGCACGGCGACCGCGCTTCGGTACGCGTCTCCGGCACCGACCAGCGCGGCCGGCCGGTGGGCGCGCTGGTGGAGGTGCTCGAGCGCGCCAAGCGCCGCATCGTCGGCCGCCTGCACGACGAGCGCGGCGTGCTGGTGCTCGTGCCGGAAGATCGTCGCATCGCGCACGACATCCTCGTGCCGCCTGCCGACGCGCGCAAGGCCAAGGTCGGAGAGGTCGTGACCATCGATCTCATCGAGCCGCCGGGCGCGCATGCGCAGCCGATCGGGCGGGTCGCCGAAGTGCTCGGCCACTACGCCGATCCGGGCATGGAGATCGAGATCGCGCTGCGCAAGTTCGACCTGCCGCACGAATTCTCGAAAGCGGCGCTCGCGCAGGCGAAGTCGGTGCCGGACGAGGTGCGCGAGGAAGACACTCGCGGCCGCCGCGACCTGCGCGAGCTCGAGTTCGTCACCATCGACGGCGAGACCGCCAAGGATTTCGACGACGCGGTGGTTTGCCGGCGCGAGCAAACCGGAGGAAAGGCGGGCTTTCGCCTGTGGGTCGCGATCGCCGACGTCAGCCATTACGTCAGGCACGGCGACGCGCTCGACAGCGACGCGCGCGAGCGCGGCACCTCGGTCTACTTCCCGCGGCGGGTGATCCCGATGCTGCCGGAGAAGCTGTCGAACGGCATTTGCTCGCTGAATCCCGACGTCGACCGCCTCGCCATGGTGTGCGAAGTGGCGATCTCGGCGCAGGGCGAGCTCGGCGACTACAAGTTCTACCCGGCCGTGTTCCGCTCGCACGCGCGGCTCACTTACACGAAGGTATGGGCCGAGCTGCAAGCGCAGAAGCCGCCGGAGCACCTGTCGCGCCTCTACGAGCTCTTCAAGGCGCTCTATGCCAGCCGCAGCAAGCGCGGCGCGATCGACTTCGACACTGTCGAGACGCGCATGGTGTTCGACCCGAAGGGCAAGATCGAGCGCATCGTCCCCGAGGCGCGCAACGACGCGCATCGCATCATCGAGGAATGCATGCTCGCGGCCAACGTTTGCGCCGGCGACTTCATTGCGAAGCGCAACCAGCCGGTGCTCTACCGCGTGCACGACGTGCCCGCCGAGGAAAAGGTCGCGGCGCTGCGTGCTTTCCTCGCCGAGCTGGGTCTCAAGCTGCCGGGCGGCGACATCCCGCAGCCGCGCGACTACGCCGCGCTCCTCGACAAGATCCGCGGCCGCCCCGACTTCAGCCTGCTGCAGACGGTGCTGCTCCGCTCGCTCAAGCAGGCGATGTACACGCCGGACAACGTCGGCCACTTCGGCCTCGCGTTCGAGGCTTACGTGCATTTCACCTCGCCGATCCGGCGCTACCCGGATCTGCTCGTCCACCGCGCCATCAAGGCTCTGCTCAACAACAAGAAATACGATGGCCTCGACTGGGACGGGCTCGGCCGGCACTGCTCGGAGACCGAGCGGCGCGCCGACGATGCGAGCCGCGACGTCGAGAGCTGGCTCAAGTGCTTCTACATGAAGGAGCATGTCGGCGAGGTGTTCACCGGCACCATCACCGGGGTCGTGCCCTTCGGCCTCTTCGTCACGCTGGACAACTATTTCGTCGACGGCCTGGTGCACATTTCCGAGCTCGGCCGTGACTACTTTGAGTACGACGGCGCGCGCCACATGCTTTTCGGCAGCCGCACCAAGAAGCGCTTCCGCCTCACCGACCGCATGAAGGTGAAGCTGGTGCGCGTCGACGTCGACCAGCGGAAGATGGATCTCATGCCGGCATAGGTATGGAGCCGAAGAATCCCGGCGGAAAGCAGCCGCGCGTCGTCTTCGGCTTCCACGCGGTGCTCGCGCGCCTGCGTGCCGACCCGTCCTCCGTCCTCGAGATCTTCCTCGACGAGACGCGGCAGGATGCCCGCGGCCGCGATTTGGCGGCAGCCGCCGAGCGGGCCGGGGTGAAGCTGATGCGCGTGCCCACCAAGCGCCTCGACGGTTTCTACGGCGGTGGCCGCCACCAAGGTGTCGTCGCGCGCATCGAGATGAAGCCCCTGAGCCACAGCCTCGATGAAATCGTCGAGCAGGTGGAAAAGCCGCTGCTCCTGGTGCTCGACGGCGTGACCGATCCCCACAATCTGGGTGCCTGCCTGCGCGTCGCCAATGCCGCCGGCGCGAATGCCGTGGTCGCACCGAAGGACCGCGCGGCCGGCATTACCGCCGCCGTGTCGAAGGTGGCAAGCGGCGCGGCCGAGTCGACGCCCTACCTGATGGTCACCAACCTGGCGCGCACGCTGGCCGAGCTGAAGGAGCGCAACATCTGGATCGTCGGCGCCGACGAGCGCGCCCAGCAGTCGCTCTACGAAGCGGATTTGCCCGATTCCATCGCCTGGGTCCTCGGCGCGGAGGGCGAGGGCATGCGGCGCCTCACGCGCGAGAGCTGCGACCTCCTGGTGCGAATCCCGATGAACGGCGACGTGGAAAGCCTCAATGTCTCCGTGTCGGCGGGCGTGTGCCTATTTGAATCGGTGCGCCGCCGAACCAGTCGGGCGAAGTCCGCTCACACCGCAATGGCCAAGCAGGGACCCAGGTACGCACCGCCCGACCCGACCCAGATCGAGCTCAAGCCCGAAGCGCTCGACTATTGGGCGCGCACGCTGGAAACCAAACCCGAGAAGATCCGCGAGGCCGTGCAGAAGGTAGGGCCGGTGCTCGATACGGTGAAAAAAGAGCTCGGCATCGGCGGGGTCGGCCGAGCCTAGGTGGCGGGCGGCTTCCCCTGCCTGCGATCGGCCAGCATCCGCTGCAGGTTTCCCTCGCCTGAGCGAGGCGTTCGGTGGCCTTCCGCACGAGCTGGCGGGCGCGTGCCGTCTGCGCCTGCGGTCTTCGGCGTCCATCGCCCCGCCGACTATAGACCCGCGGTGCCGGGCCACCTGCTTCACTCAAGAGCTTGGGTTTTCTGTACAATCCCGCCCCTTCCTGGTCTCACCGTTACGCATGACGGTAGGCCTCATTTTCCAAGTGAACCATAGGAACAGGAGCTAAATCGACATGCGGCACTACGAGATCGTTTTCATCGTCCATCCCGACCAGAGCGAGCAGGTGCCCGCCATGGTCGAGCGCTACAAGGGCCTGATCGCAGGCCGCCAAGGCACGGTGCATCGCCTGGAAGACTGGGGTCGCCGCCAGCTCACCTATCCGATCGCCAAGATGCACAAGGCGCACTACGTGCTCATGAACATCGAGTGCGACAACGAGACGCTCACCGAGCTCGAGCACTCGTTCAAGTTCTCCGACGCCGTGCTGCGCCACCTGATCGTGAAGATGGACAAGGCCGTCACGGCGCCTTCTCCGATGATGAAGGAGGAGAAGTCGAAGTCGATGATGGAGCGCGGCGGAGAGGCCGGCGCTGCCGCTGAACCGGCTCGAGCTGAGCGGCCGGCTGCTTGAGCGGGGCGCGTTGCGCCACACGCCGGCGGGCCTTGCTGCATTGGAATTCAAGCTCGCGCATGAATCCGAGCAGGGCGAAGCCGGCGGCAGGCGCAAGGTGCACGCCGAGCTCGGCGCCATCGCCTTCGAGGCGAACGCCCGGCTGATTGCGGGCAGGCCCCTGGGCAGCGAGATGCGGCTCGCGGGCTTCCTGAGCGCAAAGAGCAAGCGCTCGAAGAGATTGATGCTGCATGTGACCAACATTGAATTCGTAGAAGGAACGTAGATATGCCGCCGCCACGCAGAGGCAAGGGAAAAGGCAAAGGGAAGTTCGGCAAGGACAAGAAGGACAAGGGCCAGCGGGCGCTTTTCCGCCGGCGCAAGTTCTGCCGCTTCACCGCCGATAAGGTCGAGTGGATCGACTACAAGGACGTCGAGGTCCTCAAGGACTTCGTCAACGAGACCGGCAAGATCATCCCGGCGCGCATCACCGGCACCGCCGCGGGCTATCAGCGCCAGCTCTCTGAGGCCATCAAGCGGGCGCGCTTCCTCGCGCTCCTGCCGTACACGGATCTGCACTGATGCAAGTCATCCTGATGGAGAAGGTCGCCAACCTGGGTGAGCTGGGCGACGTGGTGAAAGTGAAGGACGGCTTCGCGCGCAACTTCCTCATTCCGCACGGCAAGGCGAAGCGTGCGACCGAGGCCAACCTGAAGGCCTTCGAGGCGCGCCGCGCGGACCTCGAAAAGGCGCAGGCCGAGACGCTGAAGAAAGCGCAGCAGCGCGGCGCCAAGCTCGACGGCCTCACGCTGCAGATCACGCAGAAGGCGGGCCCCGACGGACGCCTCTTCGGCTCGGTCACCAACTACGACATCGTCGAAGCGCTGCAGAAACAAGGCCACGAAGTCGAGCGTGCCAACGTGCGCATGCCGCAGGGGCCGCTCAAGCAGGTCGGCGACTTCCCGATCGAGGTCGCGCTGCACACCGACGTCACCGCGACCATCAAGGTGTCCGTGCTCGGCGAGCAGTAAGCCTCGCCAGGAAGAAAAAAGGCCCCGCGGTTTGGATGCGGGGCCTTTTTTCGCGATGGATATCCACTACTACACTGTTTCGGCGCCGTTGTGGCGCGATTTGCTGTCAAGAAAATTATTTTGTTTTTGTACAGCGCTATCCACAAACTATCGACACGCCGCGCACAGCTAATCCACAGTCCGGAGCGCGCGAATGCCCCGCGTGCTGAAATTTGCGCCATCGTGTCCGGTGCGTTACCGCTCGCATCGGATTTCACATCGAGCGTTCTCTATGATCTCGGCCGGGGAGGTAAGTCCAAAGAATGGCCGTCCTACAGCCCGTCGCAAGACCGGAAAGCGCTGACGCGCAGCTCGTAGCACTGAAGGTTCCGCCGCATTCGATCGAGGCGGAGCAGGCGCTGCTTGGCGCGCTCCTGATCGACAACCAGGCGTTCGACAAGATCGGCGACCTCCTCACCGGCGAAGACTTCTATCGTGACGACCACCGGCGCATCTGGCGCCACATCGTCAAGATGGTGGAGAACAACCAGCCGGCGGACGTCGTCACCATCGCCGACTCGATCGAGCGCAGCGAAGACAAGGACAAGACCGGCGGCCCCGCCTACCTCGCGGCGCTCTCGCAAAACACCCCCAGCGCGATCAACGTCAGGCGCTACGCGCAGCTGGTGCGCGATCGCTCGGTGCAGCGCCGGCTCGGCCAGGTCGCCACGGAGATCGCCGAAAGCGCGCTCGCGCTGGCCGGCAAGGAAGTCGGCCAGCTGCTGGACGAGGCCGAGTCGAAGATCTTCCAGATCGCCGAGTCGGGCACCCGCAAGGATCAGGGCCTGCTCGGCATCAAGCCCGTACTGGCGCGCGTGTTCGAGAAAATCGATCACCTCCACAGCCAGGCCAATCCGTCCGACGTCACCGGGGTGCCGACCGGCTACCTCAAGCTCGATGAAATGACCTCGGGCCTGCAGGGCGGCGATCTGATCATCGTCGCCGGGCGTCCGTCGATGGGCAAGACTGCCCTCGCGCTCAACATCGCCGAGCACGTCGCGGTCGGCAATGGCTTGCCGGTGGCGATCTTCAGCATGGAAATGAGCTCGAGCCAGCTGGCGACGCGCATGCTTGGCTCGATCGCTCGCGTCGACCAGCACAAGATGCGCACCGGGCGCATTTCGGACAAGGAGTGGAGCGATCTGACCGAGGCGATGGCCAAGCTGCACGACACGCCGATCTACATAGACGAGTCCGGGGCGCTGACGGCGCTTGAGGTGCGCGCGCGCGCGAGGCGCCTGAAGCGCGAGTTCTCGAAGCTTGGGCTGGTGGTGATCGACTATCTGCAGCTGATGGCGGCATCATCCCAAGGCGAGAACCGGGCGACCGAGATCTCGGAAATCTCCCGCTCGCTGAAGGCCATGGCCAAGGAGCTTGACGCTCCGGTGATCGCCCTCTCGCAGCTCAACCGCGCGCTCGAGCAGAGACCGAACAAGCGGCCGCAGATGGCCGACCTGCGCGAGTCTGGCGCGATCGAGCAGGATGCCGACCTCATTTTGGCGATCTATCGCGACGAGGTGTACAACCCGGAGTCGCCTGAGAAAGGCACCGCCGAGGTGAACATTCTCAAGCAGCGCAACGGTCCCATCGGCACGGTCAAGCTGACGTTCCTCGGGCAGTACACACGGTTCGAGAACCACGCCGACCCGCACGGCTACTCGCAATAGCAGCTACTTCTTGGTCGCGCTCCAGTTGCCGCTCTGGCCCTTGTCGTCGCGCAACGTGCCGCTCATCTGCCGGCCGTTCACCGTGCCGGTGAACTCGCGCCGCATGCCCTTGTCGTCGACGTAGGCGAAGGCGATCTGCGGGCCGCGCAGCCGCGCCTCGCGCAGGCCGCCCTGCACGGTGTTCTGCAGGCTGACGGTGCCGTTGATCTTCTGGAAGGTCTGCTCGAGGCTGAGCTCGCTCTTCGCGCCGCCGGCGTCGAGCGACCAGGTGCCCATCACGTTCGCCGGCACGACCCAGAAGTAGGCGCGTCGTCCGTCCATGGTGGAGATCTCGTCGGCCTCCCAATCCTCCATCGTGAAGGAGTGCGATACGACGCGCGTGCCGGGCTTCATCGCCAGGAGCTGCGGACGCAGCCGCATGTTGAGGGCGGGCAGCAGATAGAGCGTGATGACGGTGGCCTGGCTGAAGTCGGTCTGGAAAATGTCGGCGCGGCGGAAGCTCGCCTTGTCGGACATACCGGCCTTGGCGGCGTTGTCCTGCGCGAGCTTCACCATCTCGGGGTTGTACTCGATGCCGAGCGCCTTGGCGCCGCGCTTCGCGGCGGCGATCACGATCTTGCCGTCGCCCGAGCCCAGGTCCATGTGGAAGTCGTTCGGCCCGACCTGCGCCATGGTCAGCATGCGGTCGACCACCTCGTCTGGCGTCGGCACCCAGATCACGTCCTTGCCGGCCTGGCCGACCTGCGGCTCGAATTTCTGGGCCTGAACGGGAAACGAGGCGGCGAGCGGAACGGCGCAGGCAACAAGAAGGGCGAGGGCGCGAATGAAGGGCGTCATGGGATCCGGATGAGAGGGGGAATTAAGAGCGCGGGAATGTAGCAGAAAGCCCCATGACGGTGGCGAAACACCCGTCATGGGGCTGACTGGTTGCTGACTTTCTACAGAACGTCGGCGGCGTGATCGGCGAGCCGCGAGCGCTCGCCGCGCGCGAGCGTGATATGCCCGGCGTGCGCCCAGTCCTTCATGCGGTCGACGACGTAGGTGAGGCCGGAGCTGCCTTCCGTGAGGTAGGGCGTGTCGATCTGCGCGACGTTGCCGAGGCACACCACCTTGGTGCCCGGACCGGCGCGCGTGACGAGCGTCTTCATCTGCTTGGGCGTGAGGTTCTGCGCCTCGTCGATGATCAGCCACTTGTTCATGAAGGTGCGGCCGCGCATGAAGTTGAGCGACTTCACCTTGATGCGCGAGCGCACCAGATCGCGCGTCGCGGCGCGGCCCCACTCGCCGCCCGACTCGTCGGAGACGTTGAGGACGTCGAGGTTGTCCTCGAGCGCGCCCATCCAGGGCAGCATCTTTTCCTCTTCGGTGCCGGGCAGGAAGCCGATGTCGTCGCCGATCGGCACCGTGACGCGCGTCATGATGATCTCGGAGTAGCGCTTGTCGTCCAGCACCTGCGTGAGCCCCGCGGCGAGCGCGAGCAGGGTCTTGCCGGTCCCGGCCTGGCCGAGCAGGGTGATGAAATCGACCGCCGGGTTCATCAGCAGGTTGAGCGCGAAGTTCTGCTCGCGGTTGCGCGCGGTGATGCCCCACACCGAGTTCTTGGTGTGGGTGTAGTCGCGCAGCGTCTCGATCACCGCGACGCGGCCCGAGGTCTCCTTGATCAGCGCATAGAGCGGCCGCTCGCCGGTCTCGTCGAAGACGAACTCGTTGACGTGCAGCTTCGAGACCAGCGGGCCGCGCACGCGGTAATAGGTGTGCCCGTCCTTCTTCCACGATTCGACGTCACGGCCGTGCGTGTCCCAGAAGTCCTTCGGCAGCTTGCGCACGCCGGTGTAGAGGAGGTCGGCGTCCTCCAGCACCTTGTCGTTGTAGTAGTCCTCGGCGGCGAGCCCGAGCGCGCGCGCCTTGATGCGCATGTTGATGTCTTTCGACACCAGCACGACCTGGCGATCGGCGTACTTTTCCTGCAGCGAGCGCACCACCGCGAGGATCTGATTGTCGGTCTTGCCGGAGGCGAGCGTGGCGGGCAGCTCGCCGTTCATCGCTTCGGTCTGCAGGAAAAGGCGTCCCTTGGCCGACTGGCCATCGCGCGTCTTGATCACCAGGCCGGCCTTGATGTCGGGCACCGCCGCCGAGACGATCTCGTCGAGGAAGCGGCTCGCCTGGCGCGCGTTGCGCGAGACGTCCGACAGCCCGCGCTTGTGCGCGTCGAGCTCTTCCAGCGTCGCGATCGGCAGGTAGAGATCGTTCTCGTCGAAGCGGAAGAGGCTCGTCGGATCGTGCATCAGGACGTTCGTGTCCAGCACGAAGAGCTTCTTCACTTTCGGTTTTCGCGGGCGGGCGGGGGATTTCACGGCGGGGGCGAAGGAAGAGGACGACTCTACAACTGCGGCAGGGCTCTCGACATCATAGGGCTTTAGCAAAGTTCAATACCTCCTCAGCGTGGCGAGTCACTTTCACCCCGCGCCATGCGCGAGTGATGCGCGCGATGCCGCGGACCTTTCTTCGGAATGGGGTGCTGTGCTTGGGGGAGAAGCAGGGCGCCAGCCGTATGTCGCGCCGGGCCGAGAGTCGAAGCGTGCTGCCGCCGGTGCTAGGGAGACTTGAATCCGCGACCGGCTTGCCGAGCGTTTCCAGAGGTTTTAATTACCCTTCTTAGCAACGTTCTCTAACGCCTTCAGTAAACATGTTTTTCCTCGCCGCTGCAAGCGGAAGGTTAGAAGGCTGATCGGTAAGGGAAAATGGCGTCCGTGCCCAACCTGTTTGTAATGGCCGGCCCAAATGGCGCCGGCAAGACGACGACCGCTCGGCTCATTCTGAGCGGGCCTCGCCGCGTGGAGGAATTCGTCAACGCCGACATCATCGCGGCGGACCAAGGCCTCGATGAAATCGCCGCCGGACGCGTGATGCTGCAGCGACTCGACGACCTTGCAGCCGCGCGCAAGGACTTCGCGTTCGAGACGACTCTCTCCAGCTCGAGCCTGCGATCGCGCATCGGGCGCCTTCAGGCCACCAGCTACGTATTTCATCTCGTCTACATCTGGATCCCCAGCGCAGACATGGCCGTGCAGCGTGTCGCCGCGCGCGTGCGCGCAGGCGGCCATTCGATACCCGAGCTCGTGATCAGGCGCCGCTACGAGCGGAGCCTGGACAGCTTTTTCAACCGTTACATGCCGATGGCCGACGCCTGGACGATGCTCGATAATTCGCACCATGGAGAGCCGACGCGGATTGCGGAGCGAGACATTGGTGGACCGCTGCGCCTCTTCGACGAGCCTCTTTGGACTAAATTGACTGCGCGCTATATGAAGCCGGACCATCGCGCCCGCGAGCCTCGCGTCTCGGCGTCCGCGTTCAAGATGCAGGACATCTATGAAGCGGCTTGCACCGCGGTTTCCGAGGCGCTGGCTCGGCACAAGGCCTTGGGGCAATCGGTGGTGGTCTGGGAAGATGACCGAATCGCAGTCCTAGAAGCGCCAGAAATCGAACATCAGTAGCTCGCTTCACTGAATGGGGGAGGGCAGTGAATGCCAGAGCTGAAATGGCTTGGCGACGATGACGCGAAGCGCGCTGCGCGCCGCGTTCCCTATCGACTTCTAGAACTTGTGGAAACGTCCGGCTCGCCTTCATCCGGCCGGGCAAGCCTGTCGACAATTGCTACATCGAGAGCTTCAACGGGCGCTTGCG
>Ga0137403_10000304_pt2 | contig 55254 bp, 42 predicted proteins | sample CZOMad2_1_16fung_FD_122057 | JGI IMG/M metagenome (GOLD analysis project Ga0137403, IMG submission 122057) | Vadose zone soil fungal communities from Angelo Coast Range Reserve, California, USA - CZOMad2_1_16fungal (Hybrid Assembly) | ecosystem: Environmental > Terrestrial > Soil > Vadose zone...
GCTTGCGGCATTTGCGGCACCGACATCAAGAAGATTTATCACGCGTATGTGCCGCCGCCGCAGATTCTGGGGCACGAAGTGGCCGGCACGGTCGTAGCGATCGGCCGCAATGTGACGAAGTGGAAGCTCGGCGACCGTGTGATGAGTTTTCATCATATACCTTGCGGTGCGTGTTTCTATTGCGAACGCCGCCTCTTTTCCCAATGCAGGCAATATAAGACGACCGGGCTGACCGGCGGATTTACTCCAAACGGCGGCGGGTTCGCCGAATATGTGAAAGCCATGCCTTGGGTGGCCGAACGGGGGATCATCGCCCTGCCCGACAATGTGAGCTTCGAAGAAGCAACGTTTATCGAACCGATCAACACAATCTTGAAGGCGGTACAAAAGGCTCGAGTGACAGCGGGCGAAACGGTCCTGATCGCCGGTTGCGGTCCCATTGGACTGCAATTGCTGATGGTTGCCAATCTCCAGGGCGCCAGGCTCTATACCAGCGATCCCATGGACGTCCGGCGGGCGAAGAGCATATCTTTAGGAGCATTAGAGTCGTTTAACCCGAGTGATGGTAAGCTTGTGGAACAGATTAAGGCTCGGACGGAAGGTCGAGGCGCTGATGCGGTTTTGGTGGCAGTGGCGCACCCGTCAGTCGTGGTGGATGCACTGGCAGCGGCAAGGCCTGGCGGGCGCGTGTTGTTGTTCGCCGCGAACGACCCAGTGACCCGGATTGAGTTTCCTGCCGCGGCTGTGGGGATCGACGAAAAAGAAATCCTGGGCAGCTATAGCGCGGCCGTGGACATCCAAGAAGCAGGGGCCGATCTGGTGCTGAAAAAGAAACTACCGGTAATGGAGATTGTGACGCACCGTTTTCCGTTGGCGAACATCCAAGAAGGATTGGATCTGGCCGCCAAGCCAACGGCGGAATCATTGAAGATTTTAATCACGCACGTATGAGCCCGACGACGCCAAAGAAGATGGAAGTAGGCGAAGAAGTGAAAGCTGCCGTAACCCACGTCACGGTGCCATCGAAGATGACCGCGGCCGTGCTGTATGGCAGCGAAGATCTTCGCATCGAAAAGATAGATGTCCCCGCGCTGGCCCCCGACGAAGTACTGGTGCGCGTGCGCCTGGCACTCACCGACGGCACGGACCTAAAAGTATGGAAGCGCGGCTATCACGCCAAGATGATTCAGCCGCCGGCTGTCTTTGGCCACGAACTGGTCGGCGAAATTGCCGCCGTGGGCAAGCGGGTGGACCCGCGCTGGCGCATCGGAATGCGCGTGATTGCCGCGAATTCCGCGCCGTGTTTGCGCTGCTACCATTGCCGGCGCGGCCAGGAAAATCTTTGCGACGACCTGCTATTTAACAACGGGGCGTATGCGGACTACATGCGCATCCCCGGCCGCATCGTCGTGGAAAACATGCTGGAAGTGCCGCACTCGGTGGATGATCAGAGCGCTGCCCTGGCGGAACCCCTGGCTTGCGTGCTACGCGGTATTCACGAGATGGAAGTGCGGACCGGCGATACCACGGTGGTGATTGGCTGCGGCCCCATCGGGTTAAAATTTGTCCGCATGCTTTCGCGGCGCGGAGTCCGTGTTATCGCGTTGGCACGGCGTGCGGCGCCTTTGGATATTGCCAAGCGGCTCGGGGCGGTGGCCACCTTCAATGTCACCGAGACGGAAGATGTCGTGGCCGCCGTCAAAGCGCTGACAGAAGACGGGCTGGGGCCCGATTCCGTGGTAGAAGCGGCCGGCAATCCCGCTACCTGGAAGCAAGCGCTCTCCGTGGTCCGGCGCGGGGGCGTTGTGAATTTCTTCAGCGGCCTGCCTACGGGTACCCGGGTGGAAATCGACCCGGCGGCGATTCATTATTCGGAGATCAAGCTGATATCCCCGTTCCATCACACACCGCGTTTTTTCCGCGAGGCCCTGGAAGCCATCCGCCGCGGCGACATTTCCGCGCGCGATTTTGTAACCGAGGAAATCCGGCTGGCGGACCTGCCCCAAGCATTTGCCCGTATGAAGTCGCGAAGCGGCGAAATCAAGCTTGCCGTGCGGCCGTAATCGGTGACTTTTGACTGGTGACTGGTGAACTCCAGACCTTCGAGCACTGTAGCCTGTTCCTTTAACCCATTCGAGGATGTGCTTTCCTGATGTTGCTCCCCGGTGAAATCGACATCACGCGCCATGCGCCCGAGCCTGGCTGCTCGCCGGAAGAAGCGCAGAAGTACACGAAATGGCTGGCGACGCATCATTACGAGAATTTCAATATCGTCTCCTGGCTACTCCCCAAAGCACTGCATCAACATTTCTACAACGTTTATGCCTACTGCCGGTGGGCGGATGATCTTGGCGATGAGGTTCCTGAGGCTGCGCGAGCGCTGGAATTGTTGGCGTGGTGGGAACATGAATTGGATGCTTGCTATGAAGGAAGACCTTCGCATCCGGTCTTCGTAGCCCTGCGCGAGACCGTCATTGCGAAAGATATTCCCAAGCAACCGTTTGCGGATCTCCTGAAAGCTTTTCGTCAGGATCAGAGCGTGAAGCGCTACCCGAACTGGGACGCCGTGCTCGGCTATTGCGTGTATTCCGCGAATCCTGTGGGCCGCTTGGTCTTGTATCTCTGCGGATACCGCGATCAAGAGCGCCAGCGCCTGTCGGACGCGACCTGTACGGCGTTGCAACTTGCTAATTTTTGGCAGGATGTCTCGCGCGATCTAGACATCGGGCGGATTTACATTCCCCTGGATGCTGCCGCGGTCCACGGCCTTTCCGAGAGCGATATCGTAGGACGGCGCTTCGACGATCGCTACGTCCGCCTGATGAAGGAGCTGATCGCGCGGACTCGCGAGCTTTTCGCGGAAGGCAGCCCGTTGTCAAAAATGGTGGACGGACGCCTGAGCGTGGACCTGGAGATGTTTACCCGCGGAGGCCTGGCCGTCCTCAGTGCTATCGAAACGACAGGATACGACACTCTCAACCATCGCCCCTCCGTCAGCAAAGTGAAACAAGCCGCCCTCTTGGGCCGCACGTTGGTAAAGCATCTGATGAACGCCGAGGCGATCGCAGTTGAGAAGTCATCAGGAGTTGCAGGCGCAGGGCTTGCTGCGCCCGACGGTCGATTGAACTTGGCGGAATCCTACGAAGAATGCCACCGCATTGCCCGAGCATCCCGCAGCAATTTCTACTATGCGTTTTTCCTGCTGCCGAAACCAAAGCGCGATGGGCTGGCCGCCTTGTACGCTTTCATGCGCTTGGTGGACGATGCCGCCGACGAAGGCGCGGATCTCTCGGCCAAGCAACGCGGACTTGCGAAATGGCGTGCCGCCTTCGACGAGGCCGTCACCGGGCAGTCGCAGGCTTTCGATGGCACTGCCGCGATTCCATTGGCTGGGGAGCCCTTGTATGGAGAGGCCGAAGTGCTCCCCGCACTGGTCGACACCATGCAGCGCTACAAAATGGCGGCGCGCTATCTTCACGACCTTATCAGCGGCGCGGAGATGGATTTGACCGTTCAGACTTACCCCACCTTCGACCGCCTCCGCGAATATTGCTATCGCGTCGCCGGTACTGTCGGCCTTACTTGCACGCATGTCTTCGGTTTTCGCGATGCTCGCGCCCTCGATCTCGCGGAAAAGCTGGGCCTGGCCTTCCAGCTCACCAACATCGTTCGCGACGTTCACGAAGACTACAAACTCGGCCGCGTGTATCTCCCCGAAGAAGATTTGCTTCGCTACGGTGTCTCAGCGGAAGACTTTGGCCGCAGCGAGGCCACTCTCGGCGTTCGTGAATTGCTCCGCTTCGAATCCGAACGCGCCTGGCAACTCTACGAAGAAGGTTCCGCTTTGCTGGGACTCATCGATGCCGATAGCCGCGGCGCGTTGTGGCTGCTGGTGCATACTTACAGCGCGCTTCTCGGCCGCATAGAGTTTCTGGATTTCGCCGTGTTCGGCGCGCGCGTTCGTCTTACCAAAGCAGAAAAAATGATGTTTATCGCCAAGGCGCGCTTCGGCCGCCACACGGAAGAGAATATCCTTGAAAAGCGTGATCGTGATCGGCGGCGGGCTGGCGGGACTGGCAGCCGGCGTCGCGCTGGCTGAATCCGGCTGGCGCGTGCGTCTGTTTGAACAGCGTCCCTTTCTCGGCGGCCGCGCAACCTCCTATGTGTTGCCGGACGGCGAGCACGTGGACAATTGCCAGCACGTCACCCTCGGCTGCTGCACCAATCTCGATGATTTCTATCGCCGCGTCGGTGCCGCCGGCAAAATCAAATTCTTCGACCGGCTCCTCTTCCTCGATCCGCAGGGCCGCGAAGGTGAAATGCAAGCCGGCTTCTTGCCCGCGCCTTTTCACATGACCGGATCGTTCGCTGCCTTCGCGCCGCTGACGCTGCTAGACAAGCTTTCCATCGCGCGCGCCATGCTCGATATTCTGCGCACCCAGGGGCAGACCGCCGATCTTCGGGAAGAAGGCGGCATCTCGATGCTCGAGTGGCTCCGCCGCCGCGGCCAGACGAAACGAGCCATCGAGCGCTTTTGGCGTGTGGTGCTCGTGAGCGCCCTCGATGAAGAGCTTGACCGGACCGACGCGCGCTTCGGCGTGGACGTTTTCTGGAAAGCTTTTCTTTCCAACAGCACCGGCTACCGCATGGGTGTACCCGCAGTGCCACTCGCCAATCTCTACGACGGCTGCAAATCCGAAATCGAGCGGCGGGGCGGGGAAGTGACCCTGCGCGCGCCGGTGCGCGGCCTCAAAATGGAAAGTGGCGAACTCACCGGAATCCGCTTCGATGAGGGCCGAGAAGAAACGGCAGACGCTTACGTGTTCGCCGTGCCCCACACCGCGCTATCGGAGTTGCTGCCGGAAAGCGTGAAGCAAAGCGACCCTTCGCTCGCCAACTTGGACAAAATCAAGGTCGCCCCCATCACCGGCGTCCACTTCTGGTTCGATCGTGTCGTCATGCGCGAGCCGTTCGTCACGCTGCTCGAAACCAACACTCAGTGGATCTTTAACAAGACAGCTCTCTACGCCGACTCGAATGGAGCAGGGAAGCCCGCCGCGGCTGGACAATATCTACAGCTGGTGATCAGCGCCTCGTACGAGCTCCTGCAAAAATCACGTCAGGAAATCATCGACCTTTGTTTAACAGAAGTCCGCCAAGCTCTCCCTGCTGCTCGCGAAGCACAACTTGTGAAGGCCACCGTAATCAAGGAAGCTGCCGCCACTTTTTCCCCCGAGCCCGGAGTCGATCGCTGGCGCCCGAAGCAACAGACCTCCATCCCGCGCCTCTTTCTCGCCGGCGATTGGACTGCCACCGGCTGGCCCGCCACCATGGAAGGCGCCGTCCGCAGCGGCTATCTGGCCGCTGAAGCCCTGCTCCGCGCCGAAGGAACTCCCAGTAATTTTCTACAACCCGATCTCGCCCCCGACGGCTTCATTGCTATGTGGCTTGGCAAGACAACCTAAAGTGAAACCTAACTTCGCCCAATACGGATTCGTACATCAAGAAAATCTAATCATGGCGTGTATAGGCGGCTCGCAAGCGCACGGTGCAAAACTGGGGGCGACCGACGACACTGACTGGTACGGGCTCTACATTCCGCCACCGACCAAACTTCTCGGTCTTGAACGTGAGGAGCATTTTGTTTTCACGACCGGAGGCAAAACTGGCGGCAACGGGCCGCTGGATGTGGACGTCTGCCTATATACCCTGAGGAAGTGGGCAGGACTCGCCGCCAAGGGCAACCCATCGGCTTTGCATTTCTTGTTCGCGCCACTCGAGTTCACGACCGAAACGTGGAATCACTTTTCTGCCCGGCCAGAGCTTTTTCTCTCAAAGAACCATGTGAACCCATTCCTCGGATTCGCAGACGACCAGATGAAACGATTGCTCGGGCAGAAGGGCCAGAAAAACGTTCACCGCGCTGAACTCGAGGATAAACATGGATACGACACGAAGTACGCGATGCATGTAATCCGCCTGTATGGAGAAGCGAAAGAGTTGATGGAGCATGGACGCATCACGCTGCCGCGACCAAACCGGGACGATTTGATCGAAATCCGCAAGGGCAAGTATTCTCTCGCCGAAATTCGGCAGCTCGGCGAACAACTTGAATCAGAAGCGCTAGCAGCCCAGGCGAAGTCGACACTTCCAGATGAGGTGGACCGAGAAGCGATCAGTCGGCTCCTCGCCGACGCTCACCTTCAATTCTGGAACTCATCAGAACCCTGAGACGTCACGACAGATGAGGACCAGATGGATTTAGAACCGAAATTGGCCTTAAAGTCCGACTGCCTCAGCGAGGCCCGATGGGTCGGCCGGTGCTGATCGCATTCGGCCTACCCGATACTCGATTTTCGTAATACGATGGTCTTGCCATGGCCTTTGGACGAAAAGTCGCCACAAGCCGAACTGGCATCTCCGTTCCATTATATTCTCGCTATCTTTCGTGTGATTCGAGGTGCATACGTGTCTCACCACACAAGACGTGAGTTCCTAAAAACCGGACTTGCCGCCGGCACCCTTGCCGTCACCGCGAGCCCCCTGCTGAGTGCCACGCCCCAGTCCGCCACGGATTGGGTAACGCTAGGAAAATCCGGCGTGAAGGTGACGCGGCTGGCGTTTGGAACAGGCAGCTTCAGCGGAAAGGTACAGCGCGACCTGGGACAAGACGGGTTCACGAGGTTGGTGCGCTACGCCTACGACAGAGGCGTGCGCTTCTTCGAGACTGCGGAGTCGTACGGCGAGATGCACAGGATGCTTGGAGTGGCCCTGAAGGGCATTCCGCGCGACAGCTATCGCATTATGTCGAAAGTGACCACGCACGAAGGCGTGAATCCCCAAGAGAAATTCGACGAGCTACGTAAACTGGCGAACACCGAGTATTTCGACATCATGCTGTTGCACTGGCAGCATACGGCGACATGGCCCGTGGATACGCGCCGGTGGCAGGATGGAATTCTGGAGGCGCAGGCGAGGAAGGCTATCGTGAGTCATGGCGCGTCGGTCCACGGGCTTCCGGCGTTGCGCCAGGTGCCCGGAAACAAGTGGCTCGACATCGCGATGATACGAATGAACCACAAAGGCACCAGTATGGACGCCGAAGACTACGGCACCGGCGGACTGGGTAACGTCCCCGAAGTTGTCACCCACGTCAAGCAGGTACGCAAAGAAGGAATGGGCGTAGTCAGCATGAAACTTGTGGGCGAAGGCACGTTCAACCGGGAGGACCGCCAAGCGGCAATGAGATTCGCGTTCAAGAATGCCGGCGTTGATTGCGTCACAGTCGGGTATAAGAACACGGCGGAGATCGACGAGGCGATCGAGAACCTGAATCTGGCACTGGCTTAGGGCGCCCTATAAGCGTCTGTGCCGCGCTTCTCTAATTCTGTTTCATGATGTATACTATACATCATGAAGCGTACTCAACTTTATCTCCACGAGGACATCTGGAAGGCGCTGCATATTCGCTCCCGCCAGCAACGCACTACTATCTCCGAGCTCGTTCGGCAGGCTGTCAGCGACAAGTACGGAAGCTCGCCTGCTAACCGCAGACAGGCCATGCAGGCCATTGTGGGCCTCTGGAAAAATAGAAAAGACCTGCCTGATTCCAAAACCTACGTGCGCCGTCTCCGGAAAGGGAACCGGCTTCGGAGGCTCGCTTCTTGAAGTCCGTCTTGATCGACTCCGATATTCTCATCGAAGTCAACCGTGCCCGGGACACTGCGATCCTGGCCCGCTGGGACCAACTGAGTCGTGGCACTACCCCTCTGTTGTGCTCGCCAGTCACCGTCGCTGAACTTAGGCACGGGGCTCGTCAACAGGAACTTGGAGCGCTAAATGCGGTTTTCGCCGCGATCCCGTCTATCCCTATCGATTTTAATATTGGAATTCGAGCGGGGGAATATCTAGGACAATATGCCAAGAGCCATAATGTAGAATTGGGAGACGCGTTGATAGCGGCGACAGCCGCACTTCATAACTTGTCTCTCTGGACTCGCAATCGCAAGCATTACCCCATGAAGGACATCACCTTCTATTGAGAATTTCCTTCCACCATCTCGAAGTAGCCAATCCGCCTCTCTGTCACCGTCAACTCTTCTCCCCTCGCGTCAATCGCCTCATATTCGGCGCGGTGACCCGCCATGAACTCCTCATACGCGGCGCGCGACTCCCAGAAATCCATCGTCAAATACACGCCGGGGCGAAACGAATCGCGTACCAGCCGCGTCTCATTATAGTGGGTGTCGCTCTGGAAGAGCCGTACCCAGTCGCCATCCGGGCCATAGGCTTTCTCGAATCTTTCTTCACTGCCCGGCTTGACTTCGAACTCCCAGAGCGCTACAAACATAGAGGTCCCGTCTCCTGCTCGTTGGACGTTCGCTATTCTGCAAGCAATTACTTGGGATTGAGTGCGCCGTCCGGCCGAGTGTAACAATCCGAATGGATACAAGCCAAGTTGGCAAGCGCGTCAGCGCAAAAGCATGAGTTATAGCTGTGGCAGTCCGTCGAGACTGGCGGACGGAGGCGTTTGTGGAACGAAAGTACGGACACCGCGGGTACCGCGACGCGGAAAAGCAAGAAAAACGCGACAAGTCCCATGACCGCAAGCCGCCCGCTGGCGGGCCGCGCGGCGCCGATCAATTCGGCCCTCGCACCCCGCGCATGGTCGGCACCGTTACCCGCGCGCGCTGTGCCAATTGCGGAGCCGTCCTCACTCCCGGATTCGATGCGAACGGCACATGTCCCAAGTGCCAGTTCGAATTGCACTGCTGCAAACAGTGTCGATTTTTCGATTCCGGCGCCCAATTCGAATGCACCCAGCCCGTCCAGGAACGCATCTCTCCCAAAGACGCCAAGAACGCCTGCACCTTCTATGAATTTCGCATGACCATCGAAAAAGACACTGCGCCTACTTCCTACACGCAGCCGAACGCTAACGGATCCGCGCCACCTGCCGCGCCTCCGCGCCACACCGACGCCCGCCAGGCCTTCGAAAACCTGTTCAAAAAGTAGCGGCCATGAAGCCCTCGCGGCGATCCTTCCTCGAAGCGACGCTAGCCCTCCCCGTTCTTCTTGACGCTTCTCCCTCTCTCACTGCCCCTGCGCCAATATCTGAAGTGGCCGCCCCGAAAGATTCAGCCTTTGATCCCTGGGTCGAAATCCATCGCGAAAATCTTCGCCACAACGTCCAGGAAATTTCTCGCCGCGTCGCGTCTCGCCCCATCCTCGCTGTCATCAAAAACAACGGCTACGGCATGGGTGTTGTAAACGTCGCCCAGCTCCTTGAACCTCAATCCGAAATCTTCGGCTTCGCTGTCGTAAAGCTCCACGAGGCCATCTCTCTCCGAGATGCTGGCGTCCGCAAGCCTATCCTCCTCCTCGGCCCTTTCGACGAACAAAATCTCGAAGAGGCCGTCGCTCGCAACATCATGCCCATGATCTACACGCCGCTCGGCTCTGCACTCGACAAGGTCGCCGCTAAATTGCAAAAGCCCGTCCCACTACATATCTGCATTGACACGGGCATCGGCCGCGTCGGTGTGCCGTATCACCAGGCCGCGCCGCTCATCCGCGACCTCGCTATCCGCAAGTCCGTCAGCATTCAAGGCGCGATGATGACTTTTACCGAAGATCCCGAATTCGACGGAGAGCAGCTCCGCCGCTTCCACGAGACCTATGCCGCTCTCGAAAAAGACGGCGTCTCCCTCGGGAAAAAACACGCTGCGTCCAGCTTCACCCTTTTTCAGCATCCGGAAGCGTTTCTCGACATGGTGCGCCCCGGCATGGCCATCTACGGCGTCTATTCCGAAAACGAATTCCGCCACACCGCGATCATGGATCTCCGCCCCGCCATCAGCCTGAAGGCACGCGTCATCTACGTGAAAAAACTACGCAAAGGGGACAGTGCCGGCTACAACCGCGCTTACACGGCAAGAGACGATGTATGGGTGGCAACTCTGCCGGTTGGACACGCCGACGGCTGGCCGCGCAACGCCGCACTCGCCCACGAAAAAGGCGCCAAGGTCCGCATCAACGGTGATCTCTATCCCGTGATCGCGTCCGTCTCGGCCAGTCATTGCATTCTAGAAATCGGCAGGGAAGAGCGCGTTAGGATCGGCGACACCGCCACCTTTTTCGACTGGCAGCCCGGCTCGCGCCCCGAAGATGTCTCCGAATCCTGCGGCGCCTCTGTCTACGACCTCACCATGCACCTCAACCCGCTGTTGCCCCGCCGCATCGTGTAAGCGCGTGCATTGGAGAGGTGGCGGCAGTTATCCCAATAAAATCGGAAGGCACCATCGTTTCCCGCCTCGGTCCCAAGTGGTGCAAGTCCACTTTTCGTTGAACTAAATCCATTTACCTGTCCCATTTGCCAGTTTTTTCCGGCGCACACCTGTACCGTCGCATCACTACCCGATCGCTCCTCCACGCTATATTGGAATGGCACACATCAAGGAACTTAAACGTGCATGCCAGGGCGTTTCCTTTTGAGGAAACGCTACTTTAGAGAAAGAGATGGTATTTGCCTTGAGACCGAAAGTGAAAATCGCAGCGACCTGCTTCTTTGTGGCCATGGCTCTGATTCTGCCGGCCGCAAATCTCCCCGCACAAGGCAGTCGCAAGATGCTTTCAAATCCCGAACCACCTTATCCGGAAGTGGCAAGGCGGCTTCGCCTGTCCGGTGTTGTCAAGGTTCAAGTGACCATCGCTCCGGATGGCAAGATCAGGGAAACCAAGATTATGGGCGGCCACCCAATCTTTGTGAACTCCGTCGAGCAAACGTTGAAGGACTGGAAGTACGCTCCGGCCGCCACTGAAACAACGACGCAGATGGAGTTCACTTTCCATCCCTAAGCCAGGAATTTCTCCAGCGGCTCCCAATAATTCATTTTCCATCCTACGGCCAGATGCTCCGCGTCGCCCTTGGGAAACCCTGTGTGGTCAAACACGATCTTGGTCCCGGCGCCTTGTTCCACAAGCGCAAACTTCGCAATGGAATAAGCGCCGGGATCCCATCCGCCCGCTCGCCACACCTGGACGATTCGTTCGTTTGGCACCAGCTCGATCTGCCGTCCCGTGACATATCCGCCAAACAAAGCGAAAGCTCCTCCAGCCTCACGGCTGATTTGTGTGGGCGCAGCGTCCGGCGGCATACCGGACTTCATCGCCGCACTCAAGTGGATCACTTTGTCGAACTGTTTGGTGTCCGTTAACGCCTCGTAGACGCGCTTGCGGCTTGCCTTGAACACCGGTTCCTGGTGTATCGATTCCGCCGAATGCGAAATCTCCTCCTCCGCTCCAGCCCATGCCTCGCTCGAGTCAAGAAGCATGCCGCCAAATGCGACGCCTATCCCTCCGATCAACTGCCGGCGCGTCGGTGTATTCATCAACGCCATCAAATACCGCCCTTCGCTCATCGTTTTCCTCCAGTAATTCGCGCGACCACCTGGCATCTCATCACTGCACCAAAATATGTTCAAGATAATCTTTTGCTGGAAAGGGAACTCTCGTTCGAGGCATACTTCAGCACTTCGCGCACAAGGAGGCTGTATGCCTTATCCCTCTACCCATCGTCCGGCTGTCAAGAAAAACATCATCGAGAGCGCTCGCAAACTTTTCAACCGCCATGGCTTTGAATGTGTCTCCATCCATCAGATCATGGCCGGCGCCGGGCTCACCCATGGTGGCTTCTACAGCTATTTCCATAGCAAGAGCGATCTTTACGCCGAGGTTCTCAATTGTTTCTTCACCGATCCGAACTGGAAAAGTTGCTGGGAGGGCGTGAAAGTGGATCTCTCCTCCGGGGACGTCGGTCCGCAAGTCGTTCGCGCTTACCTCTCCCGCCAGCATTTTGAAAATGTCGAGGATTCTTGCCCCATGGTCGCGCTGCCCACCGACGTTGCCCGGAGCGGTAAATCGGCGCGAAGCGCTTTCGAAACGGTATTTCGCTCCATGGTCAGCGTTCTGGAGCGTAGCCTGACCCAAAACGGCCGCCCCCGCCGAGCCACCGCGCAGAGTATCGCATCGCTATGCATCGGCGGCATGGTCGTAGCCCGCGCCCTCGTTGATCGCACCCTCGCTGACGAACTCCGCGATGCTTGCATGTCCGTCGCGCTCGATCTCGGCGGCTGGGCCAAAGCCACGAAATCGAGAAACGGAAAATCCAAAGCGGCCGCCGCCTCGGCAAAATAATTGGTTGCTGGGGATCGTAGTGTGGCCGATGCTTGCCCGCCCCCTGGCCCTCGTTGCCAAAGGCCGCGTCTCACCTCGGCCTAATCGGGATTGGCGTCAAATGTCGACGACGATCTCGTCCCAACTTTCAGGAACAAAAACCAACTCACTCTCGTTCCTACCTGCAGACGCCCTGAACTAGGGGGTGTGTATCCGAGAGGGGTGGCTCATGCTCAGTTTCTGGCAAGACGTCCGCTACGGCTTGCGCGTGCTGTTGAAGAATCCCGGTTTCACCGCCATTGCCGTCCTGACCCTTGCCCTTGGGATCGGCGCCAACACCGCGTTATTTTCCGTCGTCAACGCCGTGCTACTCAACCCGCTGCCGTTCGCGAATCCCGACGAACTCGTCGCCGTTTACGCGAAATCCCCGACATTTGCGGAGAGTTCCATCGCTTACCCGAACTTCCTCGACTGGCAGAAAGACAATCAGTCCTTCGCTTCCTTATGCGCTTTTCGGTCCGACGATTACAACATGACGGGCGCCGGCGAACCCGAGCGCGTTCACATCCACATGATTTCCGCCGAATTCTTTGCCACTCTCGGCATGCAGCCGCTGCTCGGACGCGCATTTCGCCCTGAGGAAGATAAGGTTGGCGCTGGCCCTGTCACCATCGTTAGCGATGGACTCTGGCACCGCAAATTTGGCTCCGCGCAAGACGTCCTGGGAAAGAGCATCACGCTGAACGGTAAAGCCTACTCGATTATTGGCGTGGCACCCGGCCACATCACCGGTCTTAGCGATACCGATGTTTTTGTGCCCATCGGCCAGTGGAACGACCCCACATTCCGTGACCGCCGGATCAGCATGGGCATGAACTCCATCGGGCGCTTGAAACCCGGCGTCACCATCGAGCAAGCGGGCTCGGACATGACTCGTATCTCCGAAAATCTCGCCGTCGCCTATCCCGAAGCGGACAAGGGTATGGGCGTCACTCTGGTCCCGCTCAAGACCGATGTCGTCGGCAACGTGAAGGGAATTTTGCTGGTGCTCCTCGGCGCTGTGAGCTTCGTGCTCTTGATCGCCTGTGCCAACGTTGCCAACTTGCTTCTGGCACGTTCGACCGGTCGTTCACGCGAATTTGCGATTCGCGCCGCTCTGGGCGCCAGTCCCGCGCGAGTGATCCGCCAGTTGCTCACCGAGAGTGTTCTCCTCGGAATCGCCGGTGGCTGCATCGGACTGGCCGTCGCCAAGTTGGGAGTGCGCGCTTTGGTTGTTGCCTTGGCCGGTAGCTTGCCGCGCTCGGAGGAAATTGCCCTTGATGGCCGCGTGCTTTTTTACACTTTGGGCATTTCCGTATTGACCGGCGTAGTATTTGGCTTGATTCCCGCGCTGAAAACGCTGCGACCCGATACCCACGAGACGCTCAAGGAAGGAGGCCGCGGTTCCAGCGGCGCGCGTCATCGCACGCAAAGCGTTTTCATCGTTGTCGAAATGGCCATGGCAGTGGTGCTGCTCATCGGCTCTGGTTTGATGATCCGCACGCTTTCGGCGCTGGGCAATATCAACCCGGGCTTCGATCCGCATAACGTGCTCACTTTCAGCATCTCGTCAAGTTCCGGCGCAGCCATGAGCGCCGACCAGCTTCGGGCCACGTACCGCGAGACCCTGCGGCAGCTCGGGAGCATACGCGGCGTGGAAGCGGTCTCGCTGATGGGCGGTTCGTTGCCGATGACCGGAGATTCCGAGATTCCTTTTTGGCTCGAAGGCCAGGCCAAGCCGGCAAATGATACCGACATGCCTTTCGCGTTGTTTTATCTTGTGAATTCCGGCTACCACCAAGTGATGCGGATTCCCGTCGAACGCGGGCGCACCTTCACCGAGCAGGACAGCGAGCATGGACCCGCTGTTGCGCTGATCGACGACAGTTTCGCGCGCAAATATTTTCCGAATCAGGACCCCATCGGAAAACACTTAAACCTCGGACTGTTCGATACTCAGCCGGAAATCGTTGGCGTGGTCGGGCATGTCGAGCACTGGGGATTGGGTTCGCGGCAAAATCAGAATTTGCAGGCCCAACTCTATCTGCCGGTTTGGCAAGTGCCGGATCGTTTCTGGCCGCTGCTGGCAAACGGCGGCGGCTATGTGGTGCGCACCGCGGCCAATTCTGGAGACATCGCCGGCGCCATCCGCCAGGGCGCTGAAAAAGTGGTGAGCAGCGCGGTCCTCTATGATGTGCGGCCCATGGGGGAAATCGTGGCGCGCTCCATCTCCACGCAACGGCTGACGATGTTTCTGCTGAGTATTTTTTCCGCACTCGCGCTCGTACTTTCCGCAGTGGGCATTTATGGCGTGATTTCCTATCTGACTGGCCAGCGCACACATGAAATCGGAGTGCGCGTAGCGCTCGGCGCTTCCCGCAACGACGTCCTGCGCATGGTGCTCGGGCAAGGATTGAAAATTACGCTGATCGGAGTAGTTATTGGACTTGCCGCAGCATTTGGATTGACGCGGCTTATCACCACATTGATTTATGGCGTGGGAACCACCGATCCGCTTACGTTTGGGAGCGTCGCACTGCTACTTTCCGGCGTGGCGCTGTTTGCCTGCTACCTTCCGGCGCGTCGCGCCATGCGCGTCGACCCCATGGTGGCCCTACGCTACGAATGATTTGTGGCAAGATGGTCAACGAGGCTTGGCGGCGCTCGCGGTGGGCGCACGCAGATTGGCGTCGAAAAAGTCCGCCACGCGATGCCAGGCGTCACGCAAAACGTGTTCGCGGCTAAAGTAATGAAATTCGCCAGGGTACATCATGAAAGTGATGAGATCGCCTTTACCTTTCTTCAGGGCTTCGTCGACGAGCCAGACCGATTCTAGAAATGGAACGTTAACGTCCGCGGTGCCGTGGAGCACCAGAAGCGGTCGCTCGAGCTTGTCGAGGTGCGAAATCGGCGAAGCATTTGCGTACACTTGGGGGTTCTGGTCCGGAGTACCAATGCGGCTAGCGGTCCAATCACCATGATAGGGATCGGAATAATACATCGCGTAGTCAACGACACCGGCAACATCCACGCCGGCGCGGAAAAGCTTGGGCTGATCGGTCATGGCGATAAGCGTGAAAAATCCGCCGTAGCTTAGACCCCAGACGCCGATGCGGCTGCTATCCACATAAGACAGCGTATTTAAATATTTCGCGCCCATCCACGCGTCTTTCGCGTCCTTGCCGCCGACGTCCATGTAGACGCCGGTGCGCCAGTCACGGCCGTAACCGATGCTTCCTCGATAGTCAGGAGCAAAAACAATGTAGCCTTTCTGCAGGAAATACTGGTGAATACTGTAATAGACAGCGTAGTTCCGCTGCACGTGCCAGCCATCGTAGTTTTGATTTACGCCGTCGCCGTGGATCCACAGGATAGCGGGATGCTTTTTTGTGCGATCCAGATTTTTCGGTACAAAAAGCCAGCCGGGGACCATCTGGCCATCGGGTCCCGGGTAGTGGACGAATTGCGGCTCGACAAATTGGGAGCGGTCGATTTCCGGAGGCATGGAGTCGGTCAGCCGGACGGGCGGCGCGCCTGGATTCGTGCCGATGGTGAAAAGATCGGCGCTGTTGTGTGCATCGGTGTGCTGGTAGACAAGGCGTGCATCACCATCGGACCAGTGTGGCTCGATATTCGTTCCCGGCTCCGACGTGAGGTACGTAAGTGTTGCGTGTGTGGGATCGTCGGCAATGGTAGCGATGCCGATCTGCCGGTCACCCGGGTGATCTTCCACGTTCGCATCAAAGGCGATGCGCGTGCTGTTGTGAGACCATGCGGGACGCCAAGTTTCAAAGTGACCCTTGGTGATCTGAACAGCATTGCCGCCCGAGGCGGGCATGACGTAAAGATGGTCCCAACCGTCTTGATCGCTCAAGAAGGCAATCCACTTGCCATTCGGCGATGGCCAAGGCTGCGCCCCTGCTTCGCCCCAATCGGGAATGCTCCAGAATTTCTCTTCGTTGACTTCATGAATCACTCGCGTTGAACCGTCCGCGGCGTCAGCAATGTATATGAAATATTTTTTGAAGTTGGCCGACTGGCCATCGAATACAAGATGAGCGGCGTCGAGCCAAGCCAATCCGCCGTAATCTCCGGGTTTGCCAATCGCGAAGGATTTCCCGCTCGCGAGTCTCAAGGCATAGATTTGTCCCGGCACTTCTTCGGAAACTCGATAAATGAGCTTGGCCCCGGAATAAGAGGGCGACTCATCGTGGTGAATCACTTTGGAGCCGCCGATATAAGCGATGGACGAACCGTCGGCGGACCAGATGACGCCGTGAATACTCTCATCATCGTGCGCAGTGGTCGACTCAGCTCCGTCGGAAAGCCAGCGAATAATTAAATCGCTTCCGTGCTGCGCGCCCGCCGAAGTTGCGCGGTTGCTACGGACAAAGGCAACCCGCTTGCCATCGGGGCACGGGACGAAGTCGCTCCCCGGATCTGGTTTGTTCCATACATGTTTTGGCGCGCCGCCAGACGCGGCGACCTGCCATAGATCGCCGTCGTGAGGAAAGTAGAGGATGTCGCCGTCTTCACTCCAGAACGCGCCTTCGATTTGGCCCTGGGTGAACGAAGTGAGCGCCGTCGGTTGTCCGCGGCCATCGACATTGACGACGAAGAGATTGGCGACGCCCGCGCGGTCCCAGACAAACGCGATGCGCTTGCCGTCGGGAGACCAGATGGGATCGGACGGATGCTTAATCTCGATCAACTGCTCGATAGTAAGTTGCGACTTGTGGGCGGGAGTTCGAGTCTGCGCACTCGTGTTGAATGCCAGCGCGGTGACGGCGACGGTGGCTCCAAGGCAACGATTCCAATTCCGCATCGGTCGTCCCCCAAAACGGTTCTGAAGGAAGTCTTGAATCCTGAACAACGGTAGTGTCGAATTATGGCACTAGTCGCGAACTAAGGGGCAATATTGGGTTGAATATCCGACGAACCAGTGCGGTCGGGTATTGGCCAGTTTCCGGCCGGCGCATTGATCGGGCACTGAGAATTGTGGGGCATTGTCACTGAGGATGCGGCCTAATGCAATTGGGACCGCGAGGTTCTGTTTATTCAAAGCGCAGAGCGACAGTGGGGCTGACGCGGGTGGCCCGGCGCGCGGGAATCCTTTTCGACGCCGATGTGGAGTTGCTGAGTGCCGCATTCAAACCAGCAGCCGCCGCGGGCGCGCAACGGTTCAGGCTTCTCAATTTCTTGCATACCGAGGAGCGCGCCGTAGAAATCCCGGGCGGCCGCTTCGCAGCCTTCGGGGCGGCGATCTGTAGGTGATCGAGATATGCGATTTGCGACTTCATGCCCTCAAGAGAATAACAACCCGCAATTGTATTTGCATCTCATGGCTGGTGGAGGGACTCAGTTGATTATGGTTGGCACCAAAGAGTGAGCGCTGACTTGACGTGATGTGGCGGCACGGTTAGGCTTTCGAGGCGGATGTTGTGACGAGAAGTTCGTCGCGGAAAGCCGACGCGAACAGGTACTCGTGGCAGACACGCCTCTTCAGGTTACCGGCCGTCAACCCAAGCAGGAAGAAACCGTCTCGGTCGCCGACGTATTGGGGAACGCGGCGAAACGAACCGTGGCCGCCGTTCAGGATTACGCGCTGATGTCCGGGCGCGCGTTTGTGAACATCTTCACAAGTCCGCACTACTTTCAAGACACGTTGGAGCAGATGGATTTTATCGGAGCGGGGTCGCTACCGATTATTCTGCTGTCGGGGTTCTTTATCGGTGCGGTGATGGTTTTGCAGACCGGATCGCAATTCATCCGATTTGGACAGACATCGCTGACCGGCGACGTGGTGGCCATTGCGCTGGTACGGGAGCTCGGGCCGGCGTTCACGGGCCTGTTGGTGACGGGCCGATGTGCAACGGGCATTGCTTCGGAGCTGGGATCGATGCTAGTGACGGAGCAGGTCGATGCGATGAGGGCGATGGGAACGGATCCCAGTCGCAAGCTGGTGGCGCCGCGATTGCTTGCCGCTTTGCTGATGCTCCCTCTGTTGACGGCGCTGATGGATTTTATTGGGCTATTGGGAGGGTGCACCGCATCGGTGTTTTCGCTCCGGCTGGGAGCAGTGGAATTCTGGCGGCGAGCCATTGACGCGCTGGATTTTGCGGACCTGATGCAAGGATTTTCGAAGCCGGTGATATTCGGTTTCATTTTGTCCACCATCGGGTGCTACAAGGGTCTGACGGTGCGCGGCGGCACGCAGGGAGTGGGGCGCGCCACGACGTCGGCGGCAGTAGTAGGCTCGGTGCTGATCATCGTGGCCGATGCGTTTTTGACCAAGCTTTCGCTATTCCTCTCCGACAAAGTTTTCTGATGCAAGGGCCCGCCTGTTCGAATCTTCCAGGACGATTCCTTTCAAAACCAGAGTGCATTTGCCGATATAATCACCAAGTAAGTCCATGAACACACCGGCAAAAGAGGGGGCAGGCGTCGGACCGGCCATCACGTTTGAAGACGTGCGCATGGGGTTCGAGGAAGGCGAAGTGCTGAGGGGAGTCACCTTCCAGGTGCAGGAGCGGGAAACGCTGGTTTTGATGGGGGAAACGGGAACGGGAAAAACCCTGACGTTGAAGATGGCCGCCGGGCTGCTGGCGCCGAACAGCGGAAGCGTTGTTGTGCTGGGGAAGGAAGTCTCGGAGATGCCCGAGCGCGAGTTGCTGACGTTCCGGCAGAAGGTCGGGTTCGTATTTCAAGAAGGCGCGCTGTTTGATTCGATGTCGGTGGCGGACAATGTGGCTTACCGGCTTCGCGAAGAGCGGGTGCCAGAAGAAGAGATCGAGTCCCGAGTTCTGGAAGTTTTAAGATTTGTTGAACTGGAGCACACATTGGATCAAATCCCTTCGGAACTCTCGGGGGGAATGAGGCGGCGAGTTTCGATTGCCAGGGCGCTGATCAACCGCCCGCCCATCGTGTTGTACGATTCACCGACGGCGGGGCTCGACCCGGTGACCTCGCAGACGATCATCACGCTGATCTTGCGGCTGCGGGACGTCTATGGAGTGACCGCGCTGTTGGCCACGCAGCGCTTGCAGGATGGTTTTGCGCTGGCGAATTTTCATTTCGATCCGGCGACGAGACGGGTTGTTCCCAACGCGAAGAACGGAAACGGCGGGGCTGCCACAAACACGGCCAGGACGCGCTTTCTGGTCTATAAGGACGGCGGTATTTATTTCGAAGGCGAGCAAAGCGAACTGGCCAACACCGGGGACCCTTATCTGAAGCGATTTCTGGTGTGAATTTAGAGTAGTCTGATTCGACGTAGCGAGGGAGGGAAGCACCGATGGCGAGCCGAAAACAACTCACATGGACGGAATTGCGCGTTGGCCTGTTCGTGCTGGTGGGGCTGTTTGTGCTGGCAGCGGGGATTTTCTATGTGACTGGCGGCGGAGGAGTCCTGAGCCCCAAGTACCGGCTGAAGACATATCTGCCGGAGGTAGCGCTTTTGACTGGTGGAGCCCCAGTGCGGCTGGACGGAGTGGAAGTGGGAAACGTGGAATCGATCCGGCTATTGCCACGAACGCAGGGCAAGGCACTCGACAAAAATAAGAACATCGAAGTTGTAATGCGAGTGGACAAGAAGTATCAGAACGACATTCTGACGGATTCAATCGCGAGGCTGGTCACGGAAGGGCTTCTGGGCAACCGATATGTAAGCATCACACGAGGTCTCACGGGGGCGCCCATCGGGGACTCCGGCGTAATTCCGGGTTCGGAAGAGAAGGCCATGAAGGAAGTGGTGGAACGGAGCGCCGAGGTGTTGGGAAACCTCAACGCCCTTTCGGACGACATCAGTGAACTGATCCAGGGCGTGAAGGAAGGGAAGGGCTCGCTGGGAAAACTGTTGACGGACGAACAGGCGTACAACCACCTCAACAGTATGCTGGCGAAGGGCGATGCGATGCTGGCGAACATTCAGGCGGGCCAAGGCACGCTGGGAAAGATTGTGACCTCGGACGAGATGTACACGAAAGTGGACAAAGGGCTGGACAACGTAAACGTGATTCTAGCGGACGTGCGTGCGCAAAAAGGGACGATTGGAAAGCTGATGTACGACCCGACGCTGTACGATCAGGCCAAGCAAGCGATCACCAATGCCAATGGGATGATCGGGGACGTGCGCGAAGGAAAGGGAACGTTAGGAAAGCTCGCGACGGACGATACGCTCTACACCAAATTACGTGAAACCAGCGCGAACCTCTCCACGGCAACGGCGAAGCTCAATGACAATTCGTCCACAGCGGGAAAACTTTTTTCGGACCCGAAACTCTACGACAACCTGACGAATCTAACGGGGGACATGCGCCTGCTGATCGGGGATTTCCGGAAGAATCCGAAGAAGTTTCTACACATAAAAATCACGCTCTTCTAGATGCGGCCAGGAGCTTTGCGGCGAGCGGGTGCGTGTGTTGTAATGCAAATGTAACAATTAAAGATTACTCTCGCGGGCGGACGAGTTTCTCTCAAATCAGATGACCGAAATACAAGACGTCGTACAAAAGGCGCCGCGGAGCGAGCCGGCAAAATCCACCCTTCCGCAACCGGGCAAGCCGGTTCCCAGCCGCTCTTACCCGGGAGCTTTGATTGTAGTGGAAGGAACGGACGGTTCGGGCAAGAGCACTCAGCTTTATTTGTTGAAGCGGTGGCTGGAAATCGGCGGATACCGGCTTCATTTCACGGAATGGAATTCATCGCCGCTGGTGAAATCGGCGACGCGACGGGGAAAACAGCGGCGGTTGCTGACTCCGACAACGTTTTCGCTACTGCATGCGGCGGATTTTGCTGATCGTTGCGAGCGGCAGATCATGCCGCTGCTGCAGGGCGACTACTTGGTCCTTGCCGATCGCTACGTTTATACGGCGTTCGCGCGAGATGCCGCGCGGGGCTGTCCGGCGCGATGGCTGCGGAATTTATACCGGTTTGCCCCAGTTCCGGACATAACCTTTTATTTCCGTGCGCCGCTGGACGTGGCGGTGCACCGCATTCTGAGCGGGCGCCCCAAACTCAAATACTACGAAGCGGGCATGGATTTGGGCATGTCGTATGATCGGGCCGAGAGTTTCCGGCTGTTCCAAGCGCGGATTTTGGAAGAATACGACAAGATGGTGGACACCGACAACTTCGTGGTATTGGATGGCACGCTGCCTGTGAACAAGTTGCAAAAACAGATGCGCGAAATCGTAGCTTCCAAAATCGATCTCAAGCGCTTCGCTCCTCGCGCTCTAGAAGCGGAATAATCATGCCGGACCAGGAAAAAGAAAAAACGGCAGCGGCGGTTCCATCGGTGGAACCGCCTGCCGCTGTTCCAGCGACACCGCTAGTTGCAGCCAAGACGGCGGCGGCGATCGAGGAAGCTTCCTCGCAATATTTTTTTGGTGAGCCGCTCGTCGGATTTGACCCCAGCGAAATTACCGGCAGCCTAGTTGTGATTGAAGGGATGGACGGGTCGGGGCGGTCGACGCAGATTGCGTTGCTGCAGGAGTGGCTGGAGTCCGAAGGGTTTGCGGTGCAGACGAGCGGGCTGCGCCGTTCGAATCTGGTGGGGCGCGACATCGATGAATTACTCGCTAAAAACGCCGCCACGCGGCTGACGCTGGCGCTGATGTACGCGACGGATTTTTTCGACCAGATAGAGCACCGAATTTTGCCGGCGTTGCGGTCGGGGACGATCGTGTTGGCGGATCGATTTATTTTCACCTTGATTGCGCGTGGCGTGGTGCGCGGCATCAATCGCGACTACATGAGCGGTCTCTACGCCATGGCGTTGCGGCCGCACCTTACGTTCTGGCTCAACGTGCGGCCGGAGACGGCCTTTGGGCGCGAATTCAAGAAAGCGCAAGCGATCAGTTATTGGGAAGCCGGGCGAGACATGTCGCTTTCACACGATCTCTACTGGTCTTTCATCCGCTATCAGACAATGATCAAGCGTGAATTTGAAGTCATGGCCAAAAAGCACAGTTTCCTCGAACTGGACGGGGAAGCCAGCGTCCCTGCTGTGAACAAGCAATTGCGACACCGCATCGGCGAGCAATTGGGAATTCGCGCGACGAAATACACGCCTTCCGCCGCGCTTGCGCACCTCTGGCGGTAAATCCTGAAATGTCCGAGCCGGTTCATATCGCGGCCATCGACGCCGGTTCCAACGCGGTGCGCTTGTCCGTGGCGCGCGCGTATTCTGCGCTGGATATCGAGCCCGTGCACACGGAACGCTACCCACTGCGCCTGGGAGAGAGCGTCTTCGTGCGGCACCGCTTCAGCGAAGAGATTTCGAGCAAAGCCGCGAAAGCCTTCCGGCATTTCCGCGAATTGATGGACGAATTCGGCGTCACCCGATATCGCGCGGTGGCGACAAGCGCGACGCGCGAGGCGCGAAACCGCGATGCCTTCGTTCGCGGCATTAAGCAGAAATCAGGAATCAGGCTGGAAGTAATTAGCGCCGCGGAGGAATCGCGGCTGGGCAGGGAAGCGGTACTAGCCGCGCTAGGGCCGGAGGCCCCGCCTCGTTGCATCGTCGATCTCGGCGGCGGCAGTCTCGAGCTCAGCATATTGCGGGACCACAACGTAGAGCAGGCCGCGCAATTGCCGGTGGGCACCGTGCGATTAATGACCACGCTCGAACTCCCCGGCGTGATTCGCGCGGCAGAGGCGGAGCAAGTTCGGCGGTACGTCCGCGCATTGTTGGAATCCAAGTTGGTGCCGCGGCCGAATCTTGGGGAGAGCATCGCGGTGGCGCTAGGCGGGAACGCGGAAACGCTGGCGAATATCGCGCCCGGCCCGCGGCAGCACGGCTTGCAGACCATGGAATTGTCCCTCCTTCGTTCGCGCCTTCCGGACATTTTGAGCCGAGATGTGCGCGAGCGCATGAAAGCCTACGCCGTGCGGCGCGACCGCGCGGACGTGATCGGAGTGGCCGCCATCACATTTCTAACGTTGGGGCGCTATTTGAACTTGCGGACCTTTGCGATTCCCGGCGTGGGTGTGCGCGAAGGGCTTCTTCAAGAGATTGCTCGGGAGGTGTTCTCGCGGAAAGAGCCGCACCGCTACAACGCCGCGGCGCGGCAATTGCTCGTGGGTACGCGGAGTTTTGCGCGGCGGCTCGGATACGAACAGCAGCACGCCGAGCACGTGCGCGAGCTGAGTATCCAATTGTTCGATCAATTGCAGGCCGTGCACCACATGCCTGCGCATTCGCGAGTGTTGCTGGAGGCTGGCGCGCTCCTGCACGATACCGGGCACATGATCAGCCATCGCGGACATCACAAACATGGTGAGTACCTGGCGATGAGCGGCGATATCCCGGGCCTGGAAGGCCGCGACCGCGCGGTGGTGGCGGCTTTGGTGCGCTATCACAATCGAAAGTCGGAGCCCGCCGGACATCACATGGCCTACTCCTCGCTGAACAGCTCCGACCAGCGGATCACCCGGAGACTGGCGGCGCTCTTGCGTATCGCGGAGGCTCTCGATCATTCGCACCGGCAGAAAGTGCTGAAGGTTCGCGCTTCGTTTCAGCAGGGCGCCGTGGGTTTGCAGGTGCACGCTCGCGGAGATGTGGCGGAAGATTTGAGAGACGCGGACCGCAGCGCGGAGTTGTTTGAGAAGGAATTTCACGTGAGGCTTTATTTCCGTCCGGCGACGGCGCCCTGAGAGCTTTGAGTTTTTGGTTGTAAGCCGAAAAAGAAATGTCAGGGCTGTTGCGGTTGATTTCGCGTAGCGCCAATTCTGGCAGCAAGTTGAGAGGGAACTATGCAGCTCTACATAGTTAGGCACGGAATCGCCATCGATCGTGAAGATCCGAAGTGCCCGCCGGACCCGGAACGGTATTTGACAGAGGAAGGCATCGAAAAGACCAAGCAAGTGGCAAAAGGTGTCGCAGCGCTTGGTGTGACCGCGGATCTATTCCTGACGAGCCCCTACGTGCGCGCGTCGCAGACAGCGGAAATTTTTGCCGGCGCGCTGGACTTCGCCAAGCAAAAAATCCGGCGAACGGATTTGCTGTTGCCGGGCGCCGAGCCTTCGCTGTTGTTTCGGGAGCTTGCAAAGGAGAAGCAGGCGTCTTCAATTTTTCTCTTTGGACATGCTCCGCAACTCGACGACGTTCTCGCTACGGCGCTCGGGGCGAAGAAGCACTTGACCGGATTAAAAAAAGCGGGTGTGGCATTCGTGGAATTGAAACGACTCTCGCCGCCGATTGGCGAGCTTGTTTGGCTGGCGACTCCCAAGTTGCTGCGGCGCGCCGGGAAATAGATAGGCGAACTTCGTTAGTCGGAAGCCAGGACGGCAAACTCAGGAGCGGGCCGGGGCGTGAGGGCAACGACTTTCTCCGGCTTCACAAGGGCCTTCAAAATCAACGGCATCTGAAGGCAATCTTCAAGCAAATGTTTTCCTGCCGCCAGCCGCGAAGCTGATTCCACATCATCGGATAGGCCCGGTACCCGCAGAACGATGGCCTCGCTGGATTTTTCGGCGCGCAGCCCTGCGCCGCTCGCGACACCGCACTTGCGCAGCGCGCGCGCCAGCCGCAAAACGCCCGCAAGCGCGCGGACGCGCTTCTTCTGGTCGGCGGAAAGTTTCGAAAAAGGACCACCCTGTTCGCGAGGTTCGCTGCCGCGATGGTAGCGAACCGCCAGCGCGAGCAACTCCCACTCTTGGTTGCTCCATCCGGGAGGTGGGGGCAGGCCAAGCAGGAATTTGCGTGCGGCTTTTTGGGGAGATTTTCCCCCTTCGGCATCGCCAACGCCGTGCAAGCGAACCGCGGCGAGCAGCACCCGGCGAAGCGACGCGTCGCCGAAGGCAGCGGAGGAATCAGTTCGCTTGAAAGCATCGAAAAGAGCCACGGCCACACGGGAAACTTGAGAGGTACGGCGTAAGTGTGGATCAACAGCGCGGGCGGTAGCGCGCAAGCGGGCGAGAGCGGCCGTTTCGACGCGGCCATTCGTAGGCAGCCCGGAACGCCAAATGTTCCAAACGCTGGTCTTGCCGAGAGTGAGCTGGCGATAGGTTTCGATGCGTTCGTGGCGCTCGCGCTCAATAATATCCTGCCAAAGTCCTAGAGAGTCTTCTGTTTCGAGGAAGTCCGACTCATTCACCAGTTCGGCAAGGACATCGAGATCGTGAACGTCGCCGAGCATGTCCTGCAGGCGCTTCAGATTATCGTTCCACACGGTGTATTGCTCGGGGAGGAAACTTTCGACGGTGTAGCGGAAGCGCTTTAGTCCAATGCGAAGTGCGTGCCACGGTTTCGGTTTTTCGGTGCGCAAAGCCTTGGCGTGAAGTTCCCGCGCGCTTTCGAATCGTTCTAGCGCGAGGCATTCGGCGGCGAGACTTCCGACGGGCACGAGACGGGAGCGATGGCCAAGAGTACGCTCGAGGTGCTTCCAGGATTTTTGATCGAATTTGGCGGCCACGCGCAATGCGTTCTCACGCAGATGGGGTTCGCTTGTTTCGAACGAAGTTTGCAGGTGCGTGCGGACAGGATCCGTTTCGGGGGCGAGTTTCTTGACCCACTCCTCCATCACTTGAGAATCGCGAAGTGCACCAAGCTCGCGGAAGAGTTTGCGCGCGATTTTTCGCATCGCCGGCCAGGCAGGATCGGGGTCTACCTCTTCCATGACCGCAGCGACGGAGCGGCAGCGGCGAATGGCCACACGGAGGTCGTGAACCGCGTCCACGTTGGGAGACGAGCGGACGTTTTCCAGTTCCTTGATGACGCGGTCCATCCAGAAGGAAAGACCACGGTGCTCCGGGCGCGCTCCGGAGGGGAGGGCCGTGACGGTTGCCATGTCGAGAATCCTGAACGTGCCTGCGAATGTCCCGTGGGGGGACCCCTGTCGAAGGCAGGGTCATCGTAACGCGCTGGAATGGTCGAGTCCAGCCGTGGGCTGTGGAAAACTCTGGGTTATCGAAGTGATGGTGCTGGACTGAAAGGGTGCTTACCTGGCCCGGAAACTGGCCGCAGGTGTCCTCTAATGCATTCCTACTATTGCTGGCCACCGTACCTGACAGCTAGAGTCCACCTACCCGGGGCTGAACACATATCTCACGTCTATCTCACATCGGCGGAATAGTTTGTTTCTTGTGCCCGGAACCATACGTTCGTTTGAGCGGGCATTCTCTTTTCGGAGAGACAACCACATGAAGCGATGCTGCGTACTTCTATTTTTACTTGGTCTCGCGGTTCCCGCGTTCGGCCAGAGCAACTATGCCCTTCTCACGGGAACGGTGACGGATGCACAACACCTTCCGGTAGTCGGAGCTGCCATCGAATTGACCGCTGCCAGCACAGGAGCGGTCCGCCGCGTGGTCACGAACCAGCGAGGGCTATTCGAAGCCCCGGCTCTCCTTCCCGATGACTACCAGCTAAAGGTTGTGGCCTCCGGCTTTGCGGCGACCACCCAGACCGTGCGCCTGGAGGTCGGACAGAAGCTAGCCCTGGAGATCAGCCTGAAGCTTAGCTCCGTCGCGCAAGACGTAAAGGTCACCGCTGGGAGCGAAGTTTTGCGAACGAGCGATGCGAGCGTAGGAGAAGTTGTCGAGCCGACATCCATCGCCGAATTGCCGCTGAACGGGCGTATGTTGATCGACCTCGTGCTCACCGTGCCCGGCGCACATGTGGGGTTTGGCGCGCAGACGGGATCCACGAATCCGCTGTACTGGCGGCCGGGGCAAAGATCGGCTGTGGTGATTGGTGGAGCCCGCCCGAACGCTAACTTCTTCCTGCTCGACGGCGCGACAAACACGGATCCCACGTTCAACACGCAAAATTTGAGTCCTTCTCCCGATGCGGTCAAGGAATTTCAAGTGGAAACAAGCAGCTATACGGCGGACATGGGAGGCGCCGGCGGCGGACAAATCAATATCGTCACGCACTCCGGCTCCAGCCAATACCACGGAACGGTTTACGAGTTTATCCGTAACGGTGCGATGGATGCGAGCACGTTCGACTCCATGGGGAATAATCACCTGGTACAGAATAATTTCGGTGCCTCGTTCGGCGGCCCCCTCTTTGGAAAGAAGACGTTTTTCTTCGTCAACTACGAAGGCCTGCGTCTGGCGCAGGCCAATGCCCAGATTTTGACCGTCCCGACGCCGGACGAAGTCAAGGGCGATTTCAGCACAAGCAGCGTCAAAATTTACGATCCGACCACCGCCGTCGCAAATCCCAGCTACAACCCGAGTCTGCCGACCGGGCCGTCCAATTTCCCTTACACACGCGCGCAATTTCCCAATAATCAGATTCCCACAAACAGGATCAATCCGCTCCTCGAGGATTTCCTGATGGCCTATGTTCCCATGGCGAACATGATGATGGTGGCGGGCGCCGCAGACTCCAACAATTACCTGGATGTCCGGAACGAAGCCCACTTCCAGAACGAGGGAACTTTCCGGGTGGACCACAATTTCTCGAACGGCGACACCTTGCTGGTGCGCTACTCTGCCGGCGGCGAACATGGATTCTCTCCGAGCAGCGGCATGACCTCGACGACGGAGAACCTGCCCGGCTTTGGCGTCAACTTCGATAATCTGTCCCAGCAGGCTGTAGGGTCGTGGAACCATATTTTCGCCAGCAACAGGGTCAATACCGCGTCCCTGGCAGTTTCACGGCTTTCGATGGACCGGACCTCACAGAACGATGGAGTCAACGATATCGTTGGAGCGCTAGGTATTCAGGGAATCGGCTTCGGCGGAAAGAACGCCTGGGGTGCTCCCTGGTTCGCCGCACAGGGATACACGGGGATCGGCGACACTTTCGCGGCAACGCCGATGCATGCCTGGGACACTACGTTTGAAGTGCGGGATACCTACGCTTGGCAGCGTGGTCGCCACGGCATGAAGTTCGGCGGGGAATTTCACCGTTACTTCTGGCCTATGTGGGGATTCTTCCAAAATCGCGGCTACTACCAGTACACCACCGGGTACACCACGGAATTTGGATTTAATGATGGCAGCGGCTCCGGATTGGCCAGCATGCTGCTCAGCCTCCCCGCCGTGAAACAGCGCCAGGCTGGCATCCCGCAAATGGATTTGCGCGCCTGGGGTATGGGGACTTTCGCTGAAGATAGCTGGCAGGTGACATCCACGACGACAGTCAACATTGGTCTGCGCTATGAGTACACCAGCCCGCTCTACGACAAGGACAACACGAACACGAACCTGATCTTCAACAAAGGAGTTCCTTCCGTGTTCATCGGCGGCGAGTTGGGTTATCCGCGCGGGCTGATGTACGCCAACAAGCACAACTTTGCGCCCCGTCTGGGAATTGCCAAAAACCTTCCGGGCGTGGGCCTGGTATTTCATGCGGCCTACGGAATCTTTTTCACCCCAGTCGATCTCAACACGTGGTGCAACCAGCGGCACAACGTCCCGTTCGTTTTCCCTGAAACGCAGCAAGCCGACAACTTCACTCCGCCAGCGGCGCTTTTCAACACGGGCATGAATTTCGGCACACCGGTTCTGGGTACGGGCACGCTCACGCCAACGACCGTGAGTTTCACAGCCTTCGATTCTCATTCTCCGGCGCAATATGTCCAGCAATGGAACGCATCGGTGCAAAAGAGCTTCGGGCAAAACACATCTCTCGAAGTTGGCTACATCGGTTCCCGCGGATTCCATCTGCAAAGAGCGCACCTGATCAACAACACTCTCCCTGGGCCCGGCCCGCTTGGCCCGCGGCGCCCGTTCAAGACGCTTACGTTTGTGCCGGGCACGACCTTGACCCCCAGCAGCGCCACTGCAGTCATCCAGAGCGAAACCTTTCCGGTCAGCACCATCAACTTGCTGGAAAACACCGCTCAAAGCTGGTACGACGCGGCTTACATCAATGTCCGCCGGCGCTACTCGCATGGGCTCAGCCTTCTCGCCAACTATACTTTCGCCAAGAACCTCACCAATGCGCCGGACTTTCGTTCTCCGATGGACGAATCCACAATTCCCCAAAACAATCTGAATCTGAACCTGGAGAAAGGTCCCGGCTGTGACGTCCGCCACCGCTTCGCCCTCAGCAGCGTTTACGAGATTCCCGCCTTTAAGCGGCAGGAATGGGTTCGCGCAATAACCCAGGACTGGCATCTCTCGACCATCTATCAGGTCGAATCGGGTATGCCCTTCACCATCTCCGTATTCGGAGACACCGCCAACTCCGGGACGGTGCTGGGAGAGAATCCAGTCCGCGCCAACGTTACCGGCCAGCCTGTGTTTGGCGCTGGCACCCGCACCGCCGACGAGTGGTTCAACCCCGCGGCGTTTGCTACACCACCGGCTTTTACCTACGGAAATGCCGGGAGAAATTCCGTGTACGGGCCGCCCCTGCAGACTCTGGACTTCGCTCTGGCCCGAACTTTCCGGTTCACCGAGCGGGCTAATTTCCAGTTCCGAGCCGAAGCGTTCAACGCGCTGAATAAGGTAAATCTTGGAACCCCGAACCGCTTCGTCAATACGCCGCAGTTTGGAACGATTACCATGGCGATGACGCCCGGCCGCGAAATTCAGTTGAGCGGCAGGATTTCGTTCTAACTCTCCGGGAATTGCGGCCCGCTCCGAATCGGCGTGATGTCTTGAGTGCGGAGCGCCGGCATGCTATTTTGAATTGTTGCCCCGGAGTGGCGGAACTGGCAGACGCGCTGGACTCAAAATCCAGTGGTACTTAGTACCGTGTGGGTTCGACCCCCTCCTCCGGGACCACCCACAAGTCCCCGCTAGAGTTCGAAAGAAGGCTGGCGATCCTGCGGTGTCGTATCCGGATCGGTAAAAACTTGCTACCCAAATTTACACAGGAAGCCGTAGTTTTGACTCAGCAACCTTCCCATCACTTGCGCGCTGATGGTTCTAAGGCACAGAGCCGTCGCGTTTTAGAAGCCTACGTAGAAGGTTAGGGGATTGCACGTCGCTGATCGGGGAAGTTTGCCCAGAAAAATCGCGAGGATAGAGACTCTTAGCAGTATTAGTACTGACCTTTCGGCTCTATTGCAAACAGTCATCTCGTGAATTCGAATTCTGTCCCCGCACTGGGTAGCCAACAGTTTTAACTTCATCGCTTGAATTCGGAGGCTCTTGTGATCTCCAATGTCATTCTCCGCCCAGAGAAACGGCCGATTCTTCATTTTCTGCCGGGGGCAGCGCTATTGCTTATAGTTGCGGTCATTATGGGCTGCAGCGGAAATGTTTCTACGATGAGGGGTCCGAGCATGGGCACAGTGCAAGTATCCATGAGCGATCCGCCGAGCTGCATGCCACCCAACGGCAACTTCATGCATGTATTCATCACCGTGCGGTCGGTGCAAGCGCATACCAGCGCAACCGCCGATGACAACACAGCCGGATGGCAAGAACTTGCTCCCCAACTGGCTTCCGCGCCGATGCAAATCGATCTGTTTTCCAAACCAGATACTACTTGTGTGCTGGCGCAGCTTGGCTCTGCGAGCCTGCCCGTCGGGAATCTTCAACAGATCCGATTGCTTCTTCTTTCGAATAGTCCCGCAGCGGGAGCCGCTGTGCCTTCTCCGAATGCGTGCGCAGGGCAAGGCTTCAACTGCGTTGTGTTGGACGACGGTACGATTCACGAGCTTGTACTCAATAGCCAGGACAACACCGGCTTGAAGATTCCTCCCGGACAAATCATGGGGGGACCAATTCAGGTGGTCGCGGGTCAGAGTGTGGATTTGAACATCGATTTCAATGCCTGCGCGTCCATTCATCGAGAAGGAAATGGGACATATAGCTTGAAGCCTACGCTAACCGCAGGGGTAGTGAGTGCGAATGCTTCCGGGATCGGGGGACAGGTGGTGGATTCCGTAACCCAGAAACCCGTCGTCGGCAACGTCATCGTAGCTCTGGAGCAGCCGGACGGCATGGGCATTGACCGTATCGTTATGCAAGCGGCCGCTGATTCTCAGGGGAATTTCCGTTTCTGCCCGCTGCCCATGGGAACATTTGACGTTGTAGTGGTTGCGCTTGGCCCATCGAATCTGCCTTACAACGCGACGGCAATTGTAAATGTGCCGAATGGAACGAATTTAAGCGTCATTCCACTTATTGCGGAAACCGGAGCCACTGGTCCGGCGCTCCTGCAAGGTTTCGTTACGGCGAGAACGGCGACCGCTGGAGCGACAGCGGACGTGACTGTAGCAGCTCTACAAACCATCAACGTCTCCGCGAGCGCAACGCGGCAGTTGACCATCCCGCTACAGAATACACAGGCCACAACGACGACCCCAGCGGTGACGTCAACTGGTTTGATTTCCATCACCGATAGCACGACTTGCCCGGTGGGAAGCCCGGCGGGTGCGAACTGTGCCCAATACACGCTCGTGGTGCCCGCCAGCAATCCGAGTGTCGGTGTGTTGGCCGCAGGTAACGTCATGTATTCGGCTCCAGCGAGCGGCGATGTGCTCTTCAGCGTTGATGCCAATGCCTTTATACCGATGACCGCGCCGACGAACGGCGGAAAGGTAGACTGCACTCCATCTGAGGTTGTGACCTCGACGGATGCTAGTACGCCTCCTCTGCCGTTGAAGGTAACTCCGGCAACGACTAGCAACGTCGCGCGTACCGATTTTACCGGTTGCTCCTGAGGGGGAGAACCCCGCGGTGAGGTTGCGTAGAGTACCTCCGCGCGACCTCACCGCGGCCTGAGTTTCCCGAGAAGCACCGACCCTTTTCCCGTGATGCTCGCAACGTCTCTTCGTTCCCACGCTGATTCTAAAATAATGCTTAACGCGGATATTGAAACGGTTTAATATCGTGTGCGCCGGCTTCTGTTACGCGAAGTACCGGCCGCTTGCCGTCTGAATTGTGAATCTCATCGAGGAGATCTATGCCACGTTCGCGGAAGTCCTCAGCCCGGTTGTTCGGAGGGGCGTTCATCCTGTTGCTGGTCCCCATAATTGTTGCAGGAGCGACGGAAGACCAGCCCGCAAGGACCTACCTTGACAAGAATTGGCAGATTCAGTCCTCGTGTGAGGTGAAATCCGCTGGCGAACAGATTTCCACATCCGGCTTTGACACCAAAGGCTGGCACTTGTCCGACATTCCGGCAACCGTCGTTGGCGCGCTGATTACAGACAAAACCTATCCCGATCCGAATTATGCGACGAACTTGAAAACCCTCCCGGGCATGAATTATTCGGACAGAAATCTTTTTGCTAACCAGGACATGCCGGAGGGCAGCCCTTTTCGGTGCTCGTGGTGGTTTCGCACGGAGTTTACGGCGCCCGCAGATGAGGGGAAGAAAACCGAGTGGCTGAATTTTCTAGGTATCAACTACCGGGCGAACATCTGGATCAACGGGCACAAAGTGGAAGACGTCAACGATGTTGCGGGCACCTACCGCGCGTATGAATTCGACGTGAGCAAGTTTTTGCAGGCGGGAAAGACGAATGCCTTGGCCGTCGAAGTGTTCGCTCCGGGAAAATACGACCTGGGGATCACCTGGGTGGATTGGAATCCGACACCTCCTGACAAGGACATGGGGATTTGGAAGGAAGTTTTTCTGAGGTCGAGCGGCGACGTGGCGGTGCGCAATCCGTTTGTCGCCACCAAACTGGATGCGGAATACAAGACTGCCGAGCTGACCATCAGCGGAGAATTGCGCAACGCTTCGCATGATCCGGTGAAGGGTGTGCTGCACGCGGAAGTCGATGGGATCGAGGTGCAGCAGCCTTTAGAATTGAAAGCCGGCGAAACACAGATTGTGAAATTTGCACCGGAACAGTTCGCCAAGTTGAAGCTGGAGCACGCGCGGCTCTGGTGGCCGTATCAGATGGGCACGCCGCATCTGTATACCGCGAAACTCTCGTTCGAAATCGGCGGGCAGCTTTCAGACACTGCGAGCGTGACATTTGGAATCCGCGAAGTTACTTCGGAACTCACAGACAAAGGGCACCGGTTGTTCAAGGTCAACGGGAAAAAAGTATTGATTCGCGGGGCGGCCTGGGCGCCGGATCTCTTTTTCCGATGGTCATCGGAAAGGCTGGACGCCGATCTTGCCTACGTGCGCGACATGAACATGAACACCATCCGCCTGGAAGGCCGGTTGGACCGCGACGAATTCTTCGACAAGACCGACCGGCTCGGGATTTTAGTGATGCCGGGATGGACCTGCTGCGATGCCTGGGAACGCTGGAAGAATTGGAAGGGCGATCAGAATCACGTCGCTGCCGCTTCTCTGCGCGACCAAATCACTCGACTGCGGACTCATCCCAGCGTATTTGTGTGGCTGAATGGCAGCGATAACCCGCCTCCTCCTGATGTCGAGAGAATGTATTTGGACATTGAGAAGGAACTTCAGTGGCCGAATCCAGTGGTTTCATCCGCTTCCGAGCAGAAGGCCGTGGTCAGCGGACCGTCGGGAGTAAAAATGACTGGTCCCTACGAGTACGTGCCCCCGGTGTACTGGCTGGCAGACACGAAAGCGGGCGGTGCTTACGGTTACAACACGGAAACCAGCCCCGGTCCGGCCATTCCAACTCGCCAATCACTCGAGAAATTTATCCCCAAGGAGCACCTCTGGCCGATCAACGAGGTCTGGAATTATCACGCGGGCGGCGAGCGCTTCACGACTGTCAATGTTTTCAACGATGGCCTGAACAGGCGCTATGGAAATCCCACGTCGCTCGACGACTACGAGCGCAAAGCCCAAGCCATGACCTACGATGGCGAGCGCGCGATGTTCGAGGCCTATGGACGGAATAAATACACGTCCACTGGCGTGATTCAGTGGATGCTCAACAATGGCTGGCCCTCGCTGATCTGGCATCTCTACGATTATTATCTGGTTCCCGCAGGTGGGTATTACGGCACCAAGAAGGCCTGCGAGCCTGTGCATGTGCAGTATTCGTACGACGACAACTCCGTAGCGGTAGTCAACGGCACCTATGAATTGCTGAAAGGCTTGAGAGTCAGCGCGAAACTCTACAGCATCGATGCGAAAGAAAAAGGGTCGCGCGACGCGACTCTAGATTTGCTCGCGGACAGCAGCACCAAGGCATTCGATCTTCCCAAGCCCGACGGACTGACGCCAACCTATTTCCTGAAGCTCGAGTTGCATGACGCCGCTGGCAAGCTGCTCAGTGACAATTTCTATTGGTTGTCTCAAAAAGCCGACGTGCTTGATTGGAACAAGAAAAAGGACACCGTTTACACGCCGCAGAAAGAGTTTGGCGATCTCACTGGATTGAACAGCCTTCCCACCGTAAGTGTGGCTATCATGAAGAGGATAGACTTTGCCGGAAAGAACCCCTTCTATACCTTTTTCGCTGAGAATAAGGGCGACAGCGTGGCCTTCATGGTCCATCTGCGGCTCACGCGCGGCAAAGGCGGCGATGACTTGACGCCCATTTTCTGGAGCGACAACTATTTCTCTTTGCTCCCGGGAGAGAAGAAGTCCGTCACCGCGAAATTTGATTCCGCGGCCCTTCAAGGTGCAACGCCAGAACTGATAGTGGAAGGCTGGAACGTGGAGCCCAAAGCGCACTAGTCTAATTTAGACTAGTACGGACTAGTCTAAATTAGACTAGTCGGCAAGCAACTCGGGCGTCAGCGCTTTTCCGATCTGCCGCGCGACATCCATCTGGACATCCAGAGAGTCGCGTAAATAGCGGTCATAGGTGGCGGACCACAAATGTGTCTGGTCCCGCGCCTCGATCAATTGGCCGGTGATGCGAACGCGCCGCCCATTGCAGCGCACGCTTCCTTCCAGCACGCAGTCGACATTCAACTCCGCGGCAATTTCTCCGATGGATTTGTTCGTGGACTTGTATTGAATTGAGGAAGTTCGCGCGATCACTCCCAACCTCTTGGGGTCGAGCTGCCCGAGTTGCGAAATCATCTCTTCCGTCAATCCCTCGGCAAAGAATTCCTGTTCATCATCGCCACATAGACTCTCAAAGGGAAGAACAAGAAGCATCCGTTTGCCTTCCAAGGCCACGGGCTTCCCCGGATTCACAACAGGGGCTATGAAGCGATAGCCCCGCCGGGGAAGGGTTTCGATGAACCGAGGATTCCGCGCGGAATCTCCCAGCAGGTCGCGAAGCTTGTTCATCGCAGTATTCAGCCCGTGCTCGTAGCCCACCACGGTATCGGGCCACAGTCTTTCGCGGAGCATCGTCCGGGTCACTACATGGCTGGAACGCTCCAGCAACAGCTCAAGGATTTTGAAGGGTTTCTCTTCCATCCGGATGCGCATTCCGTATTTGCGGAGATCGCGGGACTGGAAGTCGACCTCAAAGGCGCCAAACCGGACTGCGGACGCCGCGGATTCACGAGCTTTCATTTTTCCATCCTGGAGGCCGCCGTGGCCTCGCATCCAGATTGCCTATCGTTTGGGCCCCCCAAATCTTGAGCTCTTCCCATAAGTCTTTTGGCCTTCAGCATCTGCGCATTTAGAAAGACTTGCCCTTCTCATGATTTATTCCCGCAATCTTCGGGCCGGTGCGCGGCGCACCGGCTCCCCTGCACCTCTCCCGCTTGTCCAGATTTTCCAAAGTTGGGATTCTGCGCAACCATTGACGCTGTTTCCGTCATCCAAATACGGTAGAATCACTGTGTGCGCACTGCGCACGCGGGACACGTGCAGAGGTCTACCGGGATCATGATTTCCGGTGGTGAGAGGGAGCAATGAAGAGTGTAAAGAGTATTCTGACTCTGTTTACGCTGGGGCTGTTTTTTGCAGGCCCTGTTTTGGCGGACACCTTGGAATTGAAGGATGGCCGCGTGCTAAAGGGAAGGTACCTCGGCGGCACGCAAGTCGTTTTACGGTTTGAGATCAGCGGAGAAGTTCAGACTTTTAACACCAATGACATCATAGCGCTGACTTTCACAAGCAACTCTGGAGCTTCCGCTCCCGTGGCGCACCCTCCGGGGTCGGCTCCCGCGATGGCGCCGGCGTATGCACCGCCGCCCAGCACCGCGAACGTCGCCCCTGACGGCAGCGTCACCATCCCCGCAGGGCAATCTCTGCTGGTGCGCATGATCGACGGCGTGGACTCCTCCAAGAACCACGTGGGCGACGTCTTCCACGCCAGCCTGGAAACCGATTTGACCGTCGGCAATTCCGTGGTCGCTCGGAAGGGCACCGATATATATGGGCGGCTAGCTGAAGCCAAAGAAGCCGGGCACTTCTCCGGCAGCTCTGAGTTGCAGCTCGAACTGACGCGCGTCGTGATTGATGGCAGAGACTATCCGGTCGTCAGCAGTGACTACACTTTGCAAGGGAAGGGCCGCGGCTCGAACACCGCCAAGAAAGTTGGCGGCGGCGCGGTAGCCGGCGCCATCATCGGCGCAATTGCCGGGGGCGGCAAGGGCGCGGCGATTGGCGCAGGCGCCGGCTCCGCGGCGGGCGCAGGCGTCCAGGTGCTCACAAAGGGGCAGCAGGTGAAGGTCCCCAGCGAGACGCTACTGGAATTCCGCTTACAGCAACCGGCAACAGTAACGCCAACGCAGCGGTAGTCGAGAATCTCACCGCCATCTTAGGAAGTCGAAAGAGCGTGCTGAAAAAGGCGAGCAACTGCTCGCCTTTTTCTTTCCATACTGCATATTTATGGGAAGCGCCACTGTCCGCCTGTTTTCCTCAGCCGTTGTCGGATTGGAACCATGCGCCAGAAATTCCCTCTTGCCACTCCTGCTGTTAGTGAGTAAGCTACCCCCTCACCTGGAGAAACTATGCCAAAAGAGAAACCAAGAGTAAACATCGGGGAAGTGATCAGGACTTATCGCAGCCAGCGCAGCCTCTCGCAAGGCGACATCGAGCGCCGTACGGGGCTCCTACGTTGTTACCTGTCGCGCGTCGAAAACGGCCACACCGTGCCCTCGCTCGAAACGCTCGCCAAGATCGCCGAAGCCATGGACATTTCGCTGGCGGATTTTTTCCCCGGCACCGAAACGCCGCGCGACCGCGAAACGCAAAAAGCCCTCGGGGAACTTTCGCAGGACGAGATTCGCTTTTTGGCGGAAATCAAGAAGTACAGCACCACGCTCTCCGACGGAGACAAGCGTCTGGTGCTGGCGATGATCCGCAAGATGGCCACCTTGCTCCCGCCGCCTGCGGCGAAAAAATTGATTATCCGCCGTCCCACCGCGTAACCGGGCATGCGGAGCTAGCATCCAAACTATCGATGTCATGAAGCTAAAAAGATGATTGGCCAGCCTCAGCGATCATCAGTAGGCTAGATTACGAAATGACTTCTATCCAGATGACGGGCGTTTGTTGTTGTCCGCACCCCACGGTGACGGCCGCCGCGTCTTGTTTGGATAGGAAGCCAGCTTTCTAACAGCTCTCTACTCCAAGATTGCAGCGAACCCACCGCCAGGAATTATGGCTGGTGGGTTTTTTGTTTTTGGGAGGCGTACATGACAAATGCTTCGGAAGTCTTAGTCTCGCGCGTTGAACTCGCAACTAGCGAGGCGGTCGAAATACATGCTTCCGCCACCCCGCGGCTCAATCATCTGCGAGCGCTGGAATCAGAGAGCATCCACATTCTCCGCGAGGCCGCGGCAGAATTTGCGCGGCCGGTAATGCTCTATTCGATCGGAAAAGACTCTTCCGTGATGCTTCGCCTGGCGCAAAAAGCTTTCTTTCCGGGAAAAATTCCGTTTCCTCTGCTGCACGTGGACACCAGCTACAAGTTCCCGGAGATGATTGAATTCCGCGACTCCTACCCCCGGCAGATCGGCGCGCAGCTCATCGTTCACAAGAATCAGCAAGCCCTCGATTCCGGCGCCAACCCCTATTCACTGGGCACGCAGAAGTGCTGCGGCCTCTTGAAAACGAAGTCGCTCCTGGACGCTCTGGCCGAAGGTGGCTTCGACGCTGCGTTCGGAGGAGCGCGCCGCGACGAAGAGAAATCACGCGCCAAGGAGCGCATCTATTCGTTCCGCGATTCTCTGGGCCAGTGGGATCCCAAAAATCAGCGCCCCGAACTGTGGAATATTTTCAACTCCCGCCTCGACAAAGGCGAAAGCATCCGCGTATTTCCGCTTTCCAACTGGACCGAACTCGATGTCTGGCTTTATATCCACGCAGAGCAAATTCCGATCGTGCCCCTGTATTTTGCCCGTGAACGCGATGTCGTTCTCCGCAATGGATCCATTGTCGTCATCGATCATTCCTCGCAACTCTTGTCAGGAGAGAAAACACAACGCCTGAAGTGCCGCATGAGATCGCTCGGATGCGTTCCTTGCACTGGAGCAATCCGTTCCGATGCTGACACCGTTCCGAAGATCATCGAGGAAATGGTTTCATTCCGCCGCTCTGAACGCGAAAATCGCGCCATCGACCACGATGAAGAAGGTTCCATGGAACTCAAGAAACGCGAGGGCTACTTCTAATGATCTCTTCCTTGAACAGCAGCCCCCAGGAAGCCTTTCCCGATTTTCTTGAGAAGGATCTCACTACTGAGCTGCTTCGCTTCACGACGGCCGGAAGCGTCGACGACGGTAAGTCGACCCTGATTGGTCGTCTTCTGCACGATTCCAAGGCTGTCTACGAAGATCAACTTGCTTCTGTAAAGAAGAGCCGCATCAACCGTTCCACCGGACCGGTCGATTTTTCGTTGCTCACAGATGGTTTGCGCGCCGAACGCGAGCAGGGAATTACCATCGACGTCGCTTACCGCTATTTCGCCACCGCTCGGCGCAAATTCATCATCGCGGACACCCCGGGGCATGAACAATACACCCGAAACATGGCTACCGGAGCGTCCACTGCGGACCTGGCGGTCATTCTGATTGACGGCACCAAAGGGCTCCTCCCGCAAACGCGTCGCCACGCCTTCATTGCCTCCCTCCTGGGAATTACCAACGTTCTCGCCGCCGTCAACAAGATGGATTTGGCCGAGTACCGCGAAGATGTCTTCCGCAAGTTGCAACATGATTTTCTGCTGCTCGCCTCTCAACTCGGAATTGCCGGTGTGCAATGCGTCCCGATCAGCGCGCTTGAGGGAGACAACGTCGTTGACCGCAGCAAGCACATGCTCTGGTATCACGGCCCCACGCTGCTCGAGCACCTCGAATCAGTCCCTCTGCGTGAACAAGATTCCTTGCAAGGTTTTCGATTCCCGGTGCAAACCGTGATTCGTCCCGACGCTACGTTTCGCGGTTTCGCAGGCCGTATCGCGAGCGGCGCCATTCGCCCCGGCGATCCTGTCGTCGCGCTTCCCTCGGGACAAAAAACCACTGTCCGCTCCATCGTGACCTACGATGGCGATCTGCCGCAGGCGTCTTCCTCTATGTCTGTGACTTTGCAGTTGGACGAGGAGATCGACCTCAGCCGTGGCGACATGTTGGTGTCGCCGCGCGATCTGCCAGAAGTCTCCCGGAAATTCCATGCCCGCGTCGTCTGGCTTCACGCCACTGCGCTCGAATTGGGGCGCGCCTATCTCGTCAAACACACTGCTCGTCAGACGAAGATCCGCGCCCTGCACATCCACCATCGCGTCAACGTCAATACTTTGGCGCACGAGCCCGTCACTCGCTTGGAGATGAACGAAATCGGTTCCGTTGAGTTTGAAGCCCACGTCCCCCTGTTTTTCGATCCGTACTCAAGCAACCGCACAACGGGCAGTTTCATTTTGATCGACACGGTCACCAACGCAACCGTCGGCGCGGGGATGATTCAAGAAGAAGCGTCCGCAGTGGCGATCATCGGAGAAAACGAAGTAGCTTCCGATGCGGTGAACGAATTGCCGGTTGCGGCCGAGGAACGATACGCCCGTCACGGCCATTTCCCCGCGATCATACTACTCGAAGGCCGCGCGGCTCTCGCGCTACGCCTCGAACGTCAACTCTTCGATCTCGGGTTCGAAGTACTTCATCTGAGCCATCCCGAATTTTCCGCCGGCAACGTTCCCGAGGCGCTTCGCATGGCGCAAGTGGCCGGATTCATCGCCCTCTATTCCGGCAGTGCACTCCCGGAGCAAACAAAACGTGGCTTCGCCGCTGAATTCACCAACCGTTATTTTGACTTGTCTGGTGCGCTGGAACTCCGCGCCACCGAAGAAGCAGCCACGCGGCGTGTTTTGGCGCTTGCGCAAACTCTCTGGCTTGTCGAATCGCGAAAGAATCAGGAAAAGGTGAATTGAATGAACGTAGACCAAATCGCCGAAGCCGTGGAGAATCTCGCGCCCGAGCAAGTCCTGGACACTGTTCTTGCTGCCAGTGAGAACGCCAGCGTTTGCTTCACCAGCAGTTTTCAGGCAGAAGATATGGCCGTCCTCCATCTCTTGCGCAAACGTATTCCCGATGTCCCCGTGTTGTTTCTCGATACCGGCTATCACTTCACGCAAACCTACCAATACCGCGACCGTTTGGCGCAGGAATGGTCGCTAAATCTGGTGAACATTTTGCCCGCGCGGACCGTGCCTGAGCAGGAATCAGAATTTGGCGTTCTCTACCGGACCGAGCCCACACGCTGCTGCCAGTTGCGCAAAGTCGAACCTCTGCTCGGCGCGCTGGAACCGTTCGATATTTGGTTCACAGGGTTGCGCCGCGAACAATCCCCCACGCGCAAGAACCTCAAGAAGGTGGAACTTCACCGTCTTCCCACAGGCAAGACCTTGTGGAAGATAAGCCTCTTGGCGGACTGGAATTGGCAACAAGTTTGGACTTATACGACTCAGAACGGTATCAGCCATCTGCCTCAGTACGACCAGGGCTATCTCAGTATCGGTTGCGAGCCTTGTACTGCGCTTCCGGCTGATCCCAACAATCCGAGATCGGGGCGCTGGGGCGGAGCAAAGCTCGAATGCGGCATTCACACTTTCTCGAAACGAGCCGAAGGATGAACTTCTTTATAGGTTTTATGATAGCTCTCGCTGTAGGTCTCACCGGTATTGGCGGCGGCAGCTTCACCGTTCCAGCTCTCGTATTAATCGTTGGACTGACGGCCGGTGAGGCCGTGGGCACCGCGTTCGTATTCGCAGGCGTCTTGCGCTTGATTGCCGCGCCGTTCTATCTCTTGCGTAAAAACTTTCACGCGCGCTATTTGTGGCTGCTACTTCTTGGAGCGATCCCCGGCCTTCTGCTCGGTACGCTAGTGCTCCGCTTCCTGGGAAACCAGGGAGGAAACCCAGTGGTCATCATTCTGCTTGGAATTATGCTCGCACTAACTTCAAGCGTGACGTTTGTCCCCCGCGCGCAGAATCCAGGTTTCGCTCAAAAGAATTCCCGCTGGTTGCCTTGGCTCGCCCTGCCCATCGGCGTCGAATACGGTTTCTCTTCCGCCGGAGCCGGTGCGCTCGGCAGCGTTCTGCTCTTGAACTATTCGGAGATCACCACTCCGCAAGTTGTCGGAACCGACTTGATTTTTGGATTGGTGCTGGCCGCCATCGGCGGAGCATTTCATTGGAAGTTTGGCGCGATTAACTCGTCAGTTCTTCTCCAGCTGTTGGCGGGTGGAGTGCCCGGCGTCGTGCTTGGGTGTGCAACGGCGCGGCATGTTCCCGCGCGAAAGTTAAGACTGGCCGTCGCCATGATCGCCATTCTTGCCGGAGCTCAACTCGTCTGGAATGGCACTCGCACGCTGCTTGCAAATCGATCTGCATCGACGGTCAGAGTGGCTTTTCGTCACCAATAAGAATAACGATCGCGTTTGGAAGAGTTTTCGCCAGTCGCAAGTCACTTTGAAAATTCACTCGCTTGGCTTCGGAATGTCCACTTAGCTGGATTGTCCGCGGATGATGCGGATGGCGTCGGGCACAGCCGCGCCTCCTCGGCCATTTCCGCCGCCTTGGAATTCCGAACCGCCGGGATCTTCCAAGTCGCCTTCCCCTGGCGCCAAAAATAGGTTTGCTTCGACAGCATGCTGCTTTGTGTAAAGGTCGTAATACCGGCCGCCAAGCGCATAGAGCGTTTCGTGGGTGCCGCGCTCGATGATCCGCCCTGCTTCCACGACAAGAATCTGGTCGGCGCGCCGTATCGTGGAAAGCCGGTGCGCGATCACGAATGTCGTGCGGCCCCGCATCAGGTAGCGTAGGCCCTCCTGGATCAGCGCCTCCGATTCCGAGTCTAGGCTCGACGTTGCTTCGTCGAGAATCAAGATGCGTGGATCGGCCAGGATAGCGCGGGCGATCGACACGCGCTGCTTCTGGCCTCCCGAAAGCTTCACGCCGCGTTCGCCAACCACCGTGTCATATTTATTCTCGAAGGACTCCGCGAACTCGTCGACGCGCGCAATCTCGCACGCGGCCTGAATCTCTTTCTCCGACGCATTGGGCCGGGCAAAAGCTACATTTTCGCGGATCGTTCCGTCGAACAGGAACGTTTCCTGCAAGACCACTCCGAGTTGCGTGCGATAGGAGTTCAGCTTCACCTTCGACAAATCGACGCCATCGACGCGGACGATTCCGCCGGACGGCACATAAAATGCCGCGATCAGTCCTATGATCGTCGATTTTCCCGCCCCTGACGGTCCAACCAGTGCCGTGACCGTTCCTGGTTCTGACCGAAAACTGACCTCGTGCAAAACTTCCTTCCGCGTGTCGTAAGCGAAGCTCACATTTTCCATTTCCACCAGCCCATTCACGCGATCGAGCGTCTGCGTCCGTCCCGGCTCATCATCTTCCAGTTTCTCGTTCAGAATTTCGCGCGTGCGCTCGAGACCGGTTATGGCTTCCGTTATTTGCGTCCCGATCGCCACAATCTGGAATACCGGTGCCACCAGCAGTCCTAGAAAGATGTTGAACATGAAAAACGTTCCCAGCGTCATGGTGCCGGCAAGAATCTTGTGCGCCCCAAGCACCATAATAATCGCGCTCACGATGCCCATCAGGCCCGCGGCAGAAAGGCTCATCAGCGATGTGGCCGTCAGCGTCTTCAGAACATTGTCGAGCAGTCGCTGCACGCCCGTGGCGAAGACCCCTTCTTCACGCGTTTCGGCATGGTAGCCCTTTACGACGCGAACGCCACTGAGCGATTCAGTGAGCCGACCGGTGACTTCCGCATTGATTTTAGGCCGCGCGCGGAAAATGGGGCGAATGGTTGCGAAGGCTTTGTTGATTCCGTACCCGAACACCAGGAGAATGGCAAACGCTACGCCGGTCATGGTCACGCTGGTTCGAATCAGAATGACCAGCGCGATGACCGCGGTCATCACCCCGCCGACAAACTCCACAAGTCCCGTTCCGATCAGGTTGCGAACTCCTTCGACGTCGCTCATGATTCGCGAAACCAGCGCGCCCGTCTTATTCGCGTCGTAATACGCTACAGGCAGCCGGCCGATATGTGCCTGAACCTGGCGTCGCATGTCGGCAATCATTTTTTGTGCGGATTTGGACAGCAATTGCGTCAGCGTGAATGACGTAAGGCCCTGGATGACCGTTGCGGTGAGAACGGCAAGCACGATCGGGGTCAGCAATCGAATTTGCTTCTGGCCAATAACATTGTCGATCAGGTATTTCGTGGATGCGGGCAACACCAATCCCGAAAGGCGGTTGATCGCCATGAGCACAAAGCCCAGTGCCAGCAACCCGCGGCGCGGTTTCATCAGCGCCCAAACGTCCGGAAGACTCTTCCACGCGTTCTTGCGTTTTTCACTCTTGGACGGAGATTTGACGGTTGTCTCAGTGGCCATGATTGGAAGGAGAAAGTATACCCCGGCTATTAGATGCCCACGGCGAGAGGATTATTATATTTAAGAAAACAGGCTGGAAGGAGCCACTATCTTTAGTCGCCCGCGGCTCCCGCAGGAGGCACGCTGGCCCGCGCCGGGCGCTCCAGGCTCAAGACGCTGGAGATGAATTCGCTTATAGTGATTCCCAGATGGCCCCAGAGTCTCCGCTTCAGGCTGGTGTAATCCTGCGTCCCGCTGAAGAGATCGCCCATCAATTGCCGGAACACCGGACTGCGCCTCATAAACTGCACCATCCGCGTGGTAACCGCACTTCCCAGAAAAGATCCGCGGTAGAAACGCCGCACGATGCGCGCCGCAAACTCCAGTTCCGCGCAAAAGGTAGCTTTTACCCATGCCGGATACTTTTCCGGGCAACCCTCCGCGAGAGATCGCCCGAGCAATTCGCCAGAGCGAATCGCATAGAAAAGTCCTTCGCCAGTCAATGGATCAACCCACGCCGCCGCATCTCCGACCAGCGCCCAGTTTTTTCCGATAACCGTCCGTTCGGAAAGCGTGCGCTCCTTCGGCGAAGGCAGCACGTGGCTGTAAAACTTCGCTCCCTCCGTTTGAATGCCGTGCTTATCCACGAACGTTTGCAAATGCCCGCGCAGCTCCGCGCTGGTATGCGAAGCCATGCTCCCGCAAATTCCCACTGAAAGATGATCGCAGCGCGGGAACGACCAAATATAGCCTTCAAAGTTCCGCAGGAACTTGATCGTGATGGACTCGCTGGTCTGCGGCACGAAGTAACCTTGCGTCATCTCCAGCTCGTCACGCTGCAAGGCCCTAGATTCCGGAACCAGTTGATTGCGCGCACCCGCCGCTAGCACCAGAAAATCAGCTTCCCGCCAATCGCCTTCCACGCAGTAGCGCGGTTTCGTTGTGCTGGTGTCCACGCTCATCACTCGCGAACGCTGGACGTTGCAACCCGCGTCCCGCGCTCGGTCCAGCAGCATGCCGTTCAGCACCGTCCGTGAATAGATCACGATCGGATGTGGCATCTCCAGCGTGGCGCGCTGCTCTTCGCTGCTGATCAGCTCAACGGAATTCACCAGTTTCTTGGGATAGGAATTGTCCAGCAAGAAAGGGAAGCACTGGATGGCCTTGTGCGTCAGTCCGCCGCCGCAAGGTTTTTCCCACGCCAGATGCTCGTCAAAAAGGTTGACCTTGTGGCCCGCGCGCGCCAGTTGTTCACCGCACATCGCGCCGGACGGTCCCCCGCCAACAATCGCTACTTGGGCCATGGTCGTCTCTCGCCCAGCGCCTCGAGCTCCGCTTTTTCGCGCGCAACTCCGCCAGGCATTCCTTTGGTTTCGGGTCCTAACGTGTCGGGCCGTTAGGTGAGGGGAAAGATCACCAGGCAAAAGCCCGCTTGGAGTATAGCACCGAACAACGCCGTCGCCGTCGCCGAACCCGTCTCAGTACGCACCATATCCATACCGCTCCGCTGTGCAATATTGAACATCCCCAGGTACCCGGCCAATAGCCCGATCAGGATTTCTCCGCTGTGCAGCAGCAAGATCCCCCCCATCATCGCTCCCCAGGTAATAACCCTCAAGGTCAAGGCGAGCGCCAGCCTCCGCCCTCTTTTTCCCTGCGCCACCGGCCCCAGCATCGTTTCTTCCGCCAGAAGGTAGGGAAAAAACGCCATCAACAAAAACGGGAAGCGCGCCCACTTTGCTGCGGTCAGCCACGCTTCATAGAAAGTCAGATCAAACCATGCCGTCGCGAGAACTAGCAGCACAATTCCGGCAAACCCCGCCGCGAGCAGGCGACCTGAGGAGTTCGTGATGGCCACCCGAATGCTCCTCCAATGCATCACCATCAGTAATGCTCCAAGCAGCAGCACCATGCTGGCGAGGTAGTCGCCCTGAAAAAGAAGTGTCGCCTTCAAGGGAATCCAGAATTGCAACAGAAACACAATGAGTGCGGAGCCTGCTCCAAATTCTAAAAAAAGCTTCGCTAGGCTTACTCCCGCGCCGCTCGGTCTCTCCTCTTCGCTCCCGTTCTTCCCAAGGACCTCCCTGAGAAATGGCCCTGCAAGCAGCAGGATCCCCACGAACCCTCCCAGCGCCCCGATAAGCTGCCGGTGCGACGGGAATTCGCTGACGGCCGGCAAGCGTAGTATGTGCTCCGACCAATCCCTGGCAGCCTGAATTGCCGCCCGGCTAAAGAGAACGCTGACATGCGACGCGCCGGGAATTTCGAGGTATTTCGTGGTTTTCTCACTTCGCGAGGTAACCAGGTCGGAAGCGTTGCTGCGCATTGACCCAAACTCGAGCGAGCCCACGAGCACCAGGGAATTCGCGGGCAGATCTGGAGGATCGCGGAAAAGCAGTTTTTCCGTCGTGACTCCATGCGCGGCTCGCATCGGCGCCGGCGAAACGGCGATTAAGCCCGCCACTGGAACGCGCGCTGCAATGCGCTCAGCAATGGCGCCGCCCATCGAATGCCCAGCCAGAATCGTTCGGTCGGCGCGGATTATCCCTCGCGCAAGCAATTCGCGGAGCAGCGCTTCACCGCACTGCTCCGCGCGCGCAGGAGAAAATGGCCCGGGCGTGCGTCCGTGTCCCGGCAAATCCGGAACGTACACGCGCAAGCCCTGCTCGGCAAAACCCCGCGCGAAATACGACATGATTTTTTTGTTGGCCGATATTCCGTGAAACAGCAATACCGACCCTTGCCCGCCCCCCGCTTGCTTTTCCACGATCGTCGTTTCCAGCCGGCAACCGTCAGCATTGAAGATATACGTCCGCTCGCGATACGGCGTCGCCAGCGCAAGCCAGAGTCCCCCCGCGCAAAGTACAGCTCCCGCAATTGCTCGTACTTCCTGTCGTGATTTCATCACCCGCCACTAGCAGTGCATCAGTTTCCGATTTGTTAGTTTATCTGACATGTGGATTACTTCCGAGTGGCCAGAGCCACTTCCCACCTGCCTTTCACGGCTCTCTACTCCCCGGAATTACGTTGATGGTTCGCCTCTGTAAGGATTGACAGTTCCCAACCTGCCAAACGTTGCATAACTCTTCCTAAGAAGGTTGTGGGGGCCCGGTCAAGATTCGGCCAGGCAACACCTTAAATAGGAAAGGAAGGGGCCCATGCTACGAACTTTGTCTGAAAAAACGAGTGAGCGGATCAACAGGAATGCTTTGTCTTGCTTCCTCATTTCCATAATGCTGCTGATGATTCTGCCTGTGTTTGCTGGCGACAAGGAGAAAGATGAAGACACACTTCGCCAAGCAAACTTAGTGTTGCAAGGTTTCCTCAACAACAAGAACATCTCGCCGACTTCCTTGTCAAAGTCTAATTGCGTGCTCATTCTGCCTAACGTAAAGAAGTTCGGTTTCGGTATCGGGGGCAGCGGTGGCCGCGGTCCTTTGCTCTGCCGCAGTGGCCAAAACTTCGACGGCAAGTGGTCCACCCCTGCGATGTATTCAGTCGGCGGTATGAGCGCTGGTTTCCAGGTAGGCGGCTCGTCCACTGATTTCGTCCTGCTGCTCATGACTCCGAAAGTTGTAAATCAGATTCTGAACGGAAAGACCAAGATGGGCACGGATGCGACGGCAGCGGCGGGCCCCGGCGCCACAGCGGCCAGTGCATCGGACGCCGAGATTCTGACCTACGGGAAGGCCGAGGGACTATTCGCTGGCGTATCCCTGGGAGGCGCAACAGTGGAACCAGACAATGACGCGAACCACCGCCTGTACGGCAAGACGCTGACCGCAACCAATATCGTGCGCGAAACCGGTGTCCAACCAACGACTGAAGGAAAGTCCTTGGTTGCAGTGCTTGACAGCAAACTCACAAAGCACAGCAACTGAAAAGATTTTAACTCTATTTGTTCCGAGCTAGGACGACAGGCGTTTTGGGACAGGGAATTCATTTGTCGGGTAACTCATCTAAGCAGGTACCGTGCTTCATGAACTCAGAGATGAAGTGGGAGATTCTGCAGGAAGGGCTGAACAAGACAGTCTCAGTGCCGCCTGCAACCGGCTAGCCTTCTGAAAGAAGTGAGCGTAAAAAAACAAATGTCTCTTTATTGCAAGGCCCGGCCGCTGTTCTTGGTTGCACTGCTATCAACCCTTTCGGGTATCGTCCCGCAAAACGCCGACGCTCAAGTAAGCGAGCCTGACCTCAAAGGAGGCCTCGACTCCGATTCAGGTTCACGAGCGCCTGCTAGCGCGCAGTGGGATATTTTTCTCAAGCAGTGCCCAATCAGAGAGAGCACCGGGGGGCTCGGGAAGCATTTCAGCCTTGAGCGTAGTTTTGACGCCGATGCTCTTGGATTTGGCCCGAACAACACGGACGGCTCTGAAGACTTTTCCTTCCAACTTGTCAGCCTCGGCGAATGCGCAGACCAAACTGGTGACCTTGCAACGCAGGTTTTGGCTCCTCTGCCGGCAGCGCCATCGCAAGACCTTCACGAATTCCTTGTTGATTCTAGCTCGTCGGGAGCTACCGTCGCGGCGCCACCGCTGCCGAACCAACTGAACTCTTCCGATCAGGGGTGGCACGTGTCTATTTCCCCCTATTTGTGGTTACCGGGATTGCACGGCACGATTGGTGCGCTGGGCCAAGACGCCAGCGTGCATGCGAGCTTCGGGGACATCTTTTCCAACTTCAGTTTTGGTTTGATGGGCGCCCTGGACCCTCGCTACAAGCGCTTCGTGATGCCGCTCGATTTCATGTGGATAAAGCTTTCCAACGATAAAGCAACGCCCTTTGGCATTTTAGCGACGTCGGTAAAGATTAAGGTCAACCTGGACCTGCTGACGCAGAAAATAGGCTACCGCGTTATTGACGTGGGCAAGCTTAAAGTGGACGCATTGGCGGGATTTCGCTACTGGCATGTGGGAAATACTCTGAACGTGCAGTCATCCCCCAATAACACAAAATTCTATGGCTCCGCGGATTGGCTTGACGCAGTCGGGGGAGCCAGAATCCAAGCCACACTTTCTCCCAAGGTTGCTCTCACCATTGCAGGAGATGCCGGCGGCGGCGGGGCGAATTCGGACTACCAAGTAGTCGGGCTAATCGGCTGGAAGCTCAAGAGAGTTATTCTGCACGCTGGGTGGAGGTATCTGTCGGTGAATTATCGACCCAGCGGCGGAACTCTTTTCGACGTAACAATTTCAGGCTTGGTACTTGGTGCGACGATTCCCTTAAAGTAGGTCTTGAAGACTGTCCCGAGTTTGTGCCCGGCCCCATCTCCCTGCCGGTCCTTGGGCGCCGGACCTCCTGCGCGTGATAAACTAGCCCTTCGCGGATATTACTTTGTAGTTTTCCGCCCGGCATGGAGACCCTTTGCATCCGGCAGTCTTGACACTTGAGCAAGCGGTTTTGCGGTTTGGCCGCCAGAAACGCAACGGCCGCCGCATCATTTTCACCAATGGCTGCTTTGACCTGCTCCATCCCGGCCATATCCGAAGTTTGGAACTCGCGCGCGAATTGGGAGATGTGCTCATCGTCGGCCTGAACAGCGATGCCAGTGTTCGCCAACTAAAGGGCGAAGGCCGTCCGATAATCCCCCAACGCGAGCGCGCGGAAATTCTCGCCGCTCTGGAATCCGTGGATGCTGTCGTAATCTTTGACGATTTGACGCCCCGTGAAGTGATCGCCCGCTTGCTCCCGGATATCCTGGTAAAGGGCGGCGATTGGCCCGGAGACCAAATCGTGGGCCGTGAAGAAGTGGAAGCCGCCGGAGGTCGCGTCGTTTCCGTCCCCGTCGTGCCCGGCTATTCGACCTCAGCCATTCTTCAGAAAATACGCGAAGGGACGCGCCCGCCGCGGCCGGCGGAATCCTGATCAACCGCGCATGATACTTCCAGCCGTCCGCGAACGATTAGAGGCCGTCCTTCGTCATGCCGCGATGGAAGGCGCACTCGCCGCACTGCGCTCCGGTGCCACCCACGTCTCGCTCACCGGTTTGCACGACGTCGCCAAAGCGCTCGTTGCGGCCTATTTGACGCGCGAGCTTCGCCGCCCCGCATTCTTCGTGACCGATTCGAATCGTCGTGCCGAGACCCTCGCCGAAACACTGCGCTTCTTTAGCGGCATTTTTCCAGGCGCAACCGGCGGTGTCGCCACACTCCCCGCGTTCGACCGCCTTCCCTGGGAATCGCAAAGCCCTCACGCCGACATTCTCGAACGCCGCGCCGCTACCCTCTTTCGCGTCGCCGACGGACAGATTTCCCTGGTGATCGCCCCCCTTGCCGCCGCGCTTTGGCGCTACCAGGATCCCGCCGCCTATCTCTATCTCACTCGCACGCTCGCAAAAGACACTGACATCCCCCACGAAGAATTGATCACCCATCTCGGCTCCGTTGGCTACACACGAACCGAAATGGTCGAGCTACCCGGCCAATTCGCCGTGCGCGGCGGTATCATTGACGTCTTTTCTCCGGAAGCCGCGCGCCCCGTGCGCATCGAGTTGTTCGGTGACTCCGTTGACTCGGTGCGCGAGTTCGACCCGCGCACGCAGCGCTCGATTGCGCCAGTTCAGCGCACCACGCTCCTGCCCTTGATGGAATGGGCCGTTCCGCCGCCAGAGAAAACGGATCTCAACGCTTCTGCCTGGGAGACCCCATCTTTCTTTGGGCCAACCGCGGAACCCGGGCCCAGCACACTCTTTGAGTTGGCGGAGAGTTCCCTGCGTCCGATGGTCTTTCTCGATGAACCGCAGATTTTGCGAGAAGCCGCCACAAAGCATCTCGCCGCTGCCACTGAAAACTACGAGCGTCACGGCCGCGCCAACTCACCCGCAGCCTCCCATTACTTTTGGTCCGAAGCGGAATTCGCTGCCGCACTGGAAAAATCGTCGCAAATTCGCATCGAACAACTCGCCCTCGGAATCGGTTCCACTCCGCAGTTCGAGCTTTCCTCCCGGCCCTGCGCTCGTTTCCACGGCGACGTTGTTGCCTGCATGACCGACGTCAAGTCCCAGCTCGCTTCCGGCGGAACCGTTTTCCTCACCGCCGCCAGCACCGGGGAAATCGAGCGCTTCGCCGATATCTGCCGCGAATACGAAGTCCCTTACGTTCTCGGCGAATCCGAAGACGCCGCCGCCGGATTCACCGCCGAAGGCGCCCACGAATCCGCCGCTATGTTGCTGATTCGCGCGCCTTTCCCCGAAGGCGTCGCCTTTCCCGAAGCCCACGTCACGCTCTTCGGCCACTCCGATCTTTTCGACGTCACTCCCACCGTCGAGCGCCCCAGCCGCAAAATCCGCACCTCCGGCTTCTTCGGCGATTTTGCCGAACTCAAACCCGGAGACTACGTCGTCCACGTGGATCACGGCATCGGCCAGTTCGAAGGCCTTCGCCAAATTGAATCCGGCGGTCACAATGGCGAATTCATGCTCCTGAAGTACGCCGACGATGCGCGCCTCTATGTTCCCCTCGAGCGCATGGACCTCGTCCAAAGTTACCGCGTTCTCGAAGGTACGCATCCCCCGCTGGACAGGCTCGGCGGCACCGTCTGGAACGCTCGCAAGACGCGCGCGCGCAAATCCGTCGAAGACATGGCCGACCAGCTTCTCGCTCTTTACGCCGAACGCAAGACCACCGAAGGTTTTGCCTTCTCCCCCGACGGCAATTTCCAGCGTGAATTCGAAGACGCGTTCGAATTCGAGGAAACCACCGACCAGATCACCGCCATCAGCGACATCAAGCGCGACATGGAACGCGCCGAGCCCATGGACCGCCTCCTTTGCGGCGACGTCGGCTACGGCAAAACAGAAGTCGCCATGCGCGCCGCCTTCAAAACCGTGATGGACAATAAGCAGGTCGCCGTTCTCGCTCCCACCACCGTCCTCACTTTCCAGCATTTCGAAACTTTCAAGAAGAGATTCGCCGCCTTCCCCGCGCGCATCGAAATGCTCAGCCGCTTCCGCAGCGCCGCCGAACAAAAGAAAGTTCTCGCGGACCTCGAAGCCGGCAAAGTCGACGTTGTCATCGGCACCCATCGACTCCTTTCGAAAGACGTCAAATTTGCCGACCTCGGCCTTCTCATCGTCGATGAAGAGCAGCGCTTCGGCGTCGCCCACAAAGAGCGCCTCAAGGAAATGCGCAAAAACGTGGACGCCCTCGCGCTCTCCGCCACTCCCATCCCTCGCACCTTGCACATGTCGCTCGTCGGCCTTCGCGACATGTCCGTGATCGAAACGCCTCCGCGCGACCGCCTGGCCATTCAAACCGTCGTCGCCCCCTTTCAGGAAGAACTCGTGCTGACCGCTATCGAAACCGAACTCGCCCGCGATGGCCAGGTCTTCTTCATCCACAATCGCGTCGAATCCATCTATTCCCTTGGCGCCATGGTTCAGAAACTGGTTCCGAAAGCCCGCGTAGTCGTGGCTCACGGCCAGATGGCAGAAAAAGAACTTGAGAGCGTCATGCTGAAATTCATCCGCGAGGAAGCGAACGTCCTCGTTGCCACCACCATCGTCGAAAACGGTCTGGACATCCCGCGCGCCAACACCATTTTGATCAACCGCGCCGACCGCCTCGGTCTCGCCGAGCTCTACCAATTGCGCGGCCGCGTCGGCCGCTCCACCCAGCGCGCCTACGCCTATCTTCTCGTTCCCACGGATACCTCGCTCTCCGACATCGCCCGCAAACGACTCGCCGCCATGAAGGAATTCAGCGAATTGGGCGCTGGCTTTCGAATCGCCGCGCTCGACCTCGAACTCCGTGGCGCCGGCAACATGCTCGGCCGCCAGCAGCACGGCCACATCGAAGCCATCGGTTTCGACATGTACTGCCAAATGCTGGAGCGTGCCGTTTCGAAGCTCAAGGGCGAAGAAGTCGCCCCCGACCTCCGCACCACCCTCAATCTGGGCTTCGACGTTCGAATCCCCCAGGACTACATCCCCAGCGAAAACCTCCGCCTCCGCACCTACAAGCGCATTTCCTCGGTCGCCTCCGAAGCCGACAAGCAGGACGTTCGAAAGGAGCTCGAAGACCGTTTCGGCAAACCCCCTTCTTCCGTGGAAAACCTTTTGGAGTACGCCGCCCTCAAATCCATGTGTGAGCGCCTGCGCATCTCCGCCGTGGAACGCCAAGGGACCCGCATCGCCGTCCGGTTCCACCCCGAGACCACCCTGGACCCGGCAAAACTGGTCTCCGTGGTACGCTCTCGTACAGGCATAAAGCTCGATCCCAGCGGCGTGCTCTGGATGGAAGTCAAACGGGGAGAGTCCATCCCCGCGGCTTTGAGAAACGTATTGCTCGGCCTTCAGGGGCAGGGCTAAACTTTAGAGGTGAGGGAATTGATGCGAAATCTAGTTCGAATCGCGGCGCTTTGCGCTGCTTTGCCCTTGGCGGGCATGTCCGTCTCGGCACAAGAGCCGCCCCAAAGTGCTCCGCCAAAGCCAGCCCCCGCGCCGACTCTTGAAAAGCCCGGCATGGCCGCGCCCGACCCCAAGTCCGACAAACTGGAAAAGCCCGCAAAACCTGCCGCTCCGAAACCGTCCAATCCCGAAAGCGGCAAAACCGTCGAAGAGATCATCGCCCGCGTCAACAATGAAATCATCACCCGCTCGGAGTATGACAAGGCCCGGCTGACCGCTGAAGAGGATGCCAAGCAAGAATGCCAGAACCGCTGCACCCCGGAGCAGCTGCAGAAGGACATCGAAGATCGTCAGAAACACACCCTGCGCGACCTCGTCGATCAGTCTCTCCTGGTCCAACGTGGCAAGGACATGGGCCTCAGTGTGGAGGCCGACGTCATTAAGAAACTCGATTCCATCCGCATCGAGAACAAGCTGGCCAGCATGGAGGAACTTGAGAAAGCAGTTGCCGGTACGGGAATGAACTACGAGGATTTCAAGAACAATATTCGCAACACTCTATTGACGCAGAAAGTGATCGGCAACGAAGTCGGCTCGCACATCAACATCAGCGATGACGAAGTAAATAAATATTACGAAGCGCATAAGAGCGAGTTCGTGGGGCCAGAGCAGGTCGCGCTGCGCGAAATCGTGGTCAGCACGGAAGGCAAGAAGCCGGAAGAACTTCCCGATTTGAAGAAAAAAGCCGAGACGGCCCTCAAGCGTGTCCAGGACGGCGAAGACTTTGGAGAAATTGCCAAGCGCCTTTCCGACGGCAGCACCAAGGCCCAGGGCGGTTTCCTTGGCCAGTACAAACACGGAGAGCTATCCAAGGAGCTCGAAGACAAAGTTTTTAAAATGAAGCGCAACGAACTGACCGACGTGATGGAAACCAAGCAAGGCTACTTGGTTCTGCAAGTCCTGGAGCATTACGACGAAGGCATACAATCGCTCTCCAAGGTCAAAGGTAGAATCATGGATGAGCTGTACAGCGCGCGCATGGAACCGGCCATGCGCGAGTATCTCAAGACTCTGCGAGAGCAGAGCTACGTCGTCATCAAGCCGGGCTTTCAGGATATCGCTGGCGGCGGAGGCACCGAGATTCAGGAAGTGAGCGCCACGCCGGAAGCCACTAAAGCCGCGAAGCGGGGCCACAAGAAATTCCTGCTCTTCGGCAAGCGTTCCGGCTCGGTATCCGGCACATGAAGACGTCGTTCGTCACTGATCTTAACTCCGAACAAAGCATCACCACTTTTTTCCTCGTTCACGAAAAAGAAATTCGCAACACCCGCGAGGGCAAGCCTTATCTGCGGCTTGAGCTCGGCGACCGCAGCGGCACCATCGAAGCGCGCATGTGGGATCAATTCGACATTGCGGCGAAGGACATCAGCCGTGACGATTTTGTGAAGGTCAACGCCCGCGTCGAAATTTACCGCAACAAGCCGCAGCTTTCTCTCCAGCAACTGCGTCTCGCCAAACCCGAGGAAGTCGACCTCGCTGATTTTCTTCCGCAGACCAAGGAAAACGTCGAAAAGCTCTACGCGCAGTTGCTCGAATACGCGGGCTCAATCGCGAATCCCTGGCTCAAGAAACTCGTCACCGGAGTTATTTCCGATCCCGTCATCGCCGCGAAGTACAAACGTGCCCCTGCCGCAAAAGTGATGCACCATGCCTATCTTGGCGGCTTGCTTGAACACGTCATTGGTTTGTGCGGCCTCGCCAAACAAATCGCCGCACACTATCCCGAGCTCGACGTGGATTTGCTGCTCACCGCGGCCATGTTGCACGACGTCGGCAAGCTCGAAGAGCTGTGCTTTGAACGCGCTATCGGCTATACCGTCGAAGGCCAGCTCCTCGGTCACATCGTCATGGAGCTGGAAACCGTTTCGAAAGCCATGGATGCCATCGAAGGTTTTCCCGCCAACTTGAAAACCGTCGTCCAGCACATGCTCATCAGCCATCACGGCCAGTACGAATTCGGCTCGCCCAAGCTCCCCATGATTCGCGAAGCCATGGCCTTCCATTACATGGACGACCTCGATTCCAAACTCGCTGCCGTCCGCGCCGCTCTCGCCGTCGACACCGGCGAACCCGAGTGGTCCGCCTACAG
>Ga0137403_10000405_pt1 | contig 55208 bp, 58 predicted proteins | sample CZOMad2_1_16fung_FD_122057 | JGI IMG/M metagenome (GOLD analysis project Ga0137403, IMG submission 122057) | Vadose zone soil fungal communities from Angelo Coast Range Reserve, California, USA - CZOMad2_1_16fungal (Hybrid Assembly) | ecosystem: Environmental > Terrestrial > Soil > Vadose zone...
CTGTCGATCTTGCGCGGACTTGCCTTTGCCACAACCACCTCCAGCCGTTAGGCCGAGGTGTCAACTAAATCGGGGGACGCTTGGCGTCGGTCAACAACGCGCTGTTAGAGCGCACGTTGTGTTCACGACGCAGCTTCACCACGTTAAGTAACGGACCAAGTCGGGATTGGCGCGCGCGATGGGCATCACGATAAAGATGTTGGCAAAAGGTGCGCCCAAGAGCCCCAATCCAGGATAAATGAGCCCACCGCTTGGGTGTCCGGATTGAGCGGAACCTTGTTGAGCTGAGGTAGGTTTGACCATGAGCCTCCAAATAACCCCAGATAACACCATCAGAATCCCAAGAGCGGCCAACCCCCAAGCAAGGATGAGAATCCAAATGGAATAGATCGCTATTCCCACAAGGAGCAACGCGCCGACCAAACACTGAACCCACAGCCGCTTCGTAGCACCTGCCGCGATAGAAACAAGCAAGATAGCCAAGAGGAACGGCAAGAAGTACCAGAGCGTGCTCATAAGCGGCCTCCGTGCGCTCTAACGTTCGCGTTCTGCCGCGCTGCATGCGCAGCGTAGCGAGCGGAAGGCGTCGGACAACAACGCGCTGTTAGAAGGCATGTGTGTCATGTACTTCCTCTCCGCCTCAACTTTGCCAAAGCCCTCTTCTCGATTGCCCTGATACGACGCCGAGTTCGCTCGAACAAGGCTTTTACTTTGGCTGCCGGCGTGACGCGGCGCCCCTTCTTAGCCGACTTCGATTGCTTACGTTTCGGCATGCCTTCTAACGAATGAAAGGGACTCCCCCGCATTGCGCGGGGCGGGTGCCAAGGTTGAATTGGTCTATTTTCAATCTAATTTTCTTCGGGAGGCTACGTGGAGCAGATTACTACCGTGGGCATTGATCTGGCAAAGCAGGTGTTCGCGCTTCATGGTGTCGACGGCGCCGGCCGTGTTGTCTTGCGGCGCACGGTGAAGCGGGAGGCGTTAGCCGAGCTGGTCGCCGGGTTATCGCCTTGTCTGATTGGGATGGAAGCAGGCAGCGGTGCACACGAGTGGGCGCGCCGTTTCCAGGCGTTCGGCCACACGGTGCGCCTGATGGCGGCGAAGTTCGTGGCGCCATACCGGCGCAATGGCAAGAACGATGGCAATGACGCCGAGGCGATATGCGAGGCGGTGAGCAGACCGGGCATGCGCTTCGTTCCTATCAAGAGCGTCGAACAACAGGCGGTATTGACCGTGCACCGGGTACGCCAAGGGTTCGTAGAGGAGCGCACCTCGACCATCAATCGGATCCGGGGATTGCTTGCCGAGTTTGGGGTCGTGCTGGCTCTACGAAGCCTCACCATTCGCCGCCAGGCTCGCGAAGCAGCTGAATCGCTTCCGGAGCTCGCCCGGCGCGCCATTGAAGATCTGTGCACGCACCTGCGCGAGCTCGATGCTCGAGTGCTCGCCTACGATCGACAGATCGCCCAGCAGGCTCGCCAATCCGAGGCCGCGCGTCGGCTGATGAAGATACGCGGTGTGGGTCCGCTGAGCGCGCTGGCCATCGTCGCTACCGTGGGATCGGCGCGAGACTTCCGCACGGGACGGCAGTTCGCCGCCTGGCTGGGATTGACGCCGAAGCAGCACTCCTCCGGAGGCAAGAACCGGCTCGGCAGCATCACAAAGCGTGGCGACGCCTACTTGCGAACGCTATTGATTCTCGGCGCTCGATCAGTGCTCCACACCGCAATGCGGCACAAAGACCGGATCTCGCGCTGGGTACTCGCCTTGCAGACTCGCCGCGGCTACCACCGCACGCTCGTAGCGATCGCAAACAAGAACGCTCGAATCGCCTGGGCGCTGCTCAGCCGCAACCAGGAACTCATAACCGCTTAAACAAGCAGAGGCGCAACCGTTGATGTGAATCGGTCAGACCGGCGTCCGGATACTCTGAACTAATACAGGGCAGCTTCTTTGCCGACTAACGTGCGAGAACCGGACGCGCGGCTTTCATCAGGGCCAGAGCGAGAACCGCTCACAAATAGGCCGGTTATAGTGAAGCAGTCCGACCTCTTCACCTCAACATCGTTGCCGCTGAGAGGGAGTCCTTATAGTTCAATAGTCAGAAAAGGTGCCGTCTATCATAGCGAACGATTCGTGGCAGCTAGCTGCAACGGCACTTGGAATCAGTGCGTTAGCTCACGTGGGTGTTGGTGCTTTGCCGTGATAGCCGACGCCAAATGGGACAAGGATCTGATTCGCCATCCGAAAGCGATTTGCCATCGGAGACTCGGCAAAGGCGGCCTGCTAGACCTTGAATGACTCGAGTGTCTCACGCGCGAAGAGGTCTTCGGGCTTGCGGCGCTGCTTGGAGAGTCCCTGCTCGTGGTGGTAGCGCAGGAAGGTGTCGAGCACGTGGCGGTTGGGCTCGAGGCCGTAGGGCCACCAGTCGTCGCCCATCTCGCGGCGCGCTTCCTCGAGGTGCGCCACCAGCCACGGCAGCATGGCGGCCATGGCGGCGGTCTGCGAGTACATCTCGACGGCGCGCGCTTTCGATGCCGTGAGCGCCTTGTAGAGCGATTGTGCGACCCAGGGATGCTTCTCGTACACGTCGCGCCGGATCACTACCGTGTGCATGATCGGGAAGATCTTGGTGCGGCGGTAATAGTCCTTCTCCGCCGGAACGTAGTCGGGGAATAGCCGCTTCACCGCATCGGGCTGCTTGTGGAACGTCGAGGGCGCGCGGGCAGTGACCAGGGCATCGATCTCGCCGCTCGCGATCATGTTCGACAGGGTCTGCGTCTCGCCGATCGGGCGTACGCGGATGCTCGGTGGCAGGTCGATCTTCAGCTTGTCGATGCGCCCGGGCTCTTCCTCGCCGCCGGAAAGGTGCTCGTAGTCGGTGACCTTGACGCCGTATTCGTCCGAAAGGATTCCCCGGATCCACACCGGCGCGGTCATCTGGTACTCGGGCACGCCGACGCGCTTGCCTTTCAGATCCTCGGGGCGGCGGATGCCGCTCTTCGAGGAAACGAAAATGCAGGAGTGGCGGAAGAAGCGGGACGGAAATACCGGAATGGCGATGAACGGCGGCTCCGCCGCGTTGAGCGATGCGGTGTACGACGAGAGCGACATCTCGGAGGCGTCGAACTCGCGGCTGCGCATCATGCGGAAGAAGGTTTCCTCGACGGGCAGCGAGAGATAGGTGAGGTCGATGCCGTCGGGACGTACGGTGCCGTCGGCGAGCGCGCGCGTGCGGTCGTAGTCCCAGCAGGCGAAGGACAGCGGCAGCTTGTTCATCGGGCGATTGTAGTCTGGTGGTGCAGCGCGATTTCGCGCTGTTCCTTCGCAGACTGGAGGATCGCGTAGCACGCCTCCATGGTCGCCATCGCCCACTCGCCGCTGTGCAACGGCGCGTGGCCATCGACGACCGCGGCATAGAGCTCGTCGATCACCTCCGCGCGATGCACCTTGGGCGCTGGCAGCGGTTCGAGCCGCTTTTGCTCGTCGGCGTAGACCATGACGCCGTCGGACAGGGGCCGCAGATCCGCGCGCTCGCAGGAAGCGATCAGCACCCCGAAATGCTGGTGCCTCAGCGAAGCCGGAGGCTTCATGTGCTGGCCGCCGCCGTAGTTGCGGGCGTTCTTGAGCTGCATCTCGTCGCCTTTCAGGGCCTTGCGCGCGGCGCCATAGGCGTCCGGGTCCTTCTTCTGGCCGCCTTCGCCGATCCAGCCCGTGAATTCATCGGAGTCGAAATGCGCATAGCCGCTGTAGGTGATGGTGGCGAATGCGCCGTCTTCGAATGTGAGCAGGGCAGAGTAGGCGCCCTCCGTCGGGCGCGAGCCATCCCAGGCGCCGGTTTGCGCACGCACGCTCTTCAGGCGGCCGCCGCCGAGGAGGCGAATGATGTCGACGTGGTGCGCCGCCTGGTTGTAGATCACGCCGCCGCCGCGTGAGGTATCCAGCTCCTCCGGCCGGCGGGGGCGGTAGAGGAAGTCGGTGAAGTTGAGCGCGGTGATCATCCTGAGCCGGCCGTGCTGGCCGCTTTCGATCAGCTTGCGGGCCAATGCGATGGGCGCATCGAAACTATGGCTGTGGCCGACGATCAGGTGGCGGCGCGCGGCACGCGCGGCCTCGATCATGCTGCGGCATTCGTCCAGCGAGAGCGCCATCGGCTTCTCGATGAGCGCGTGCTTCCCGGCTTTGAATGCGAGGCGGGCGTGCTCGGCGTGGAACTCGTGCGGCGTCGCTATATACGCGACGTCTACCGCGGGATCGGTGCAGAGTTCATCGACCGTGGCGTAAACGCGGCCGCCGAAGTCCGCTTCGAACTGGCGGCGCGCCTCGGGTCGCGGATCGGCGGCGGCGACGAGCTTGACGCGCGAATCGGCGGCCAGCGTCGGCACCATGAGCGAGAACGCACGGCCGAGTCCCGCAGCGCCGATGCGGATGGTTCGCGCGTCTCTCCCCATGGTGAGGGCAGTATACTTTGCGGCGCCATGCTCACCCGCGAACAGAACGAGCTTCTCTGCCGCGTCGAAGGCGCCGCGCCGATGGGCGGGATCATGCGCCGGCACTGGCTGCCGGTGTGCATGTCGGAGGAAGTCGCCGAGAAGGACGGCGCGCCGGTGAAGGCGCGCCTCGTCGGCATTGATCTCGTGGTGTTCAGAGATACGGACGGAAAGCTGGGAGTGCTCGACGAGCACTGCCCGCACCGCGGCGCGTCGCTCGTCTTCGGCCGCAACGAAGAGTGCGGCCTGCGCTGCCTGTACCACGGCTGGAAATTCGACGTCGAAGGCAACATCCTGGAGATGTCGTCCGAGCCGGATGGCTCGGCGCTAAAGGGTTCTCTCCGGCAAAAATCCTACGCGGTGCGTGAAGCGGGCGGCTTGGTCTGGGCGTGGCTGGGGCCGAAAGAAGAGGTACGCGGGTTCGAGCCGCCGGCCTGGGCGCCGCAGCCCGGCATCAAGTACGCCATCGTCAAGATGCACGTCGCCTGCAACTGGGCGCAGGTGCTCGAAGGCTCGATCGATTCGGCGCACAGCTCGAGCCTGCATTCGACCAACATGCCGGCGAGGCAGGACGTCCATGGCTCGACCGCCACCGACGAGGCGTGGCTGCGGCCGTCGAACGACAAGGCGCCGAAGCTCCAGTTCGAGCCGACCGGCTACGGCTTCCGCTACGCGGCGCTGCGCAAGCCCATCAAGGACGCGGATACGCACCAGTATGTGCGCACCACGCTCTTCATCGCGCCATTCACGGTGCTGATTCCGCCGAACAACCAGTACAACCTCGCGCAGATGCTCGTGCCGATCGACGACGTCAACACGATGTTCTACTGGATCGCGTGGCATCCCGATCCGAAGAAGGGCATCGCGCAGGAGGCGTGGCGCAAGTTCTGCGCGGCGACCGTCGGCGTCGATCTCAACCCCGATTACACCAAGAGGCGCAATCTGCAGAACCGGTTCATGCAGGACCGCGCGGCGATGAAGCGCGGCGATTTCACCGGCATCGTCGGCATCCCGGCGCAGGACATGGCGATGTGGGAGTCGATGGGCCCGATCGCCGATCGCAGCCAAGACCACCCCGGCTCGAGCGACGTGGCGGTGGTGCAGTTCCGCCGCATGTTGATCGCGGCAGCGAAGAAGTTCCAGGAGGGCGGGCCGGCCATCGGCACTCTTGAACACCCGCCCTACGCGCAGTTGGCTTCCGTCGAGCGAATCGTGCCCAAGACCACCGACTGGCGCACGCTAGGCGTACCCGCCGAATCCGCCGTCACTGCAAAGTAAGGACGGGTGAATCCGCGCTTTCGCGGGGGAGACCCCAAACGTTCTACTGCAGGGGTTGTTTCAGCACGCGGCCGATGACTTCGGCCAGCTGGTTCTTGCTGTAGGGCTTCGTTATGTAGCCGTCGGCGCCGAGCGCGAGCCCGTTGCGGATGTCGGAGAGCTCGGCCTTCACGGTCAGCAGCACGACGGGCAGGGTGGCGAATTCCGGGCTGCCGCGCAGCTTGGCGAGGATGTCGAAGCCATTGCCGTCGGGCAGCATTACGTCGAGCAGCAGCAGGTCCGGACGAGCTTCCTCGCGCAGGTAGCGCGATAGCGCCTTCGCGCGGTCGACGCTGCGCACGCGATAGCCGGCCATCGTCAGCCTGAGCTCGGCGAGCGCGGCCTGGTCCGGATCGTCCTCGACCAGCAGGATTGCCGTGCGCGCCGGAGGCTTGTCGAGCGCCGGCAGGTTGGAAATGCGCTCATCGGCGAGAAACGAGCCCGAGCGCAGCAACGTCGCGCCCGCGACGACGGTGGTCTTGGCGAGGCGCTGGCTGTCCTCGTCGGGCAGCAGGGGCTGCAGCGGCACCGGGCGACCGGTGAACGTGAAGTCGTCGAGCTCGCCTGCGGGGCGCGACGAGACCATCTTCAACTCCTCGAGCTCCTTCAGCCACTCGTCGATCAGCCGGTCGGGAAAGCGCCGCAGCCGCCCGCGGATGACTTCCACGTGGCCTTCCAGCTCGATCAGGCTCAGCAGGCGCTTATAGTCGAGCGGCAGCTTCGACTCGCGGTCCTTCCTGGACATGGCGTCTCTGCCTTCGCCGGTGAGGTAGTAGACCGAAGACATGGCGCGCGATTATCGGGGCTGCGCTGCGCCAACGGAAGGGCGTTTTACAGCTCGGCGTAGCTTCCGCGATGGGACACGAGCGGCGCGAGGTCGGTGTGCCGGTAGCGTTCGACCACGCCGATTACGGTGATGGGGTCGCCGCCGCGCCCGCGAGCACCGGGGCGCCGCCCATACCCTGCGCGAAAGTCGCGCGTATCGTGCTGCGCTCGCTCAGGGGCGGCGACTTCTTCCTGCATATCAGGCCGCGACCCGCATGCGTTCGATGTGCTTGCCCTGGAACTGCGGCGCGATCTCCTGCATGAAGCGGTGCATCTGCTCCTTCACCAGGTTGTGCGGCTTGTTGCCGACGTTGAAGTAGAGGATCACTTCCTCGACGCCCGATTTTTCGACCCTCTTCAGCGTGTCGATGATCTTCTGCGGGCTGCCGAGCAGGATGGACTTGTCGGAGAGGTCCTCCTTCTTAAGGTTCTTGAGGATGTCGACGATCTTCATGAAGTACTGCATGGTCGGCGGCGCGTCCTCCTTCTTCTGCGGGAAGGCCTGCAGCACGCAGTGGTTGAAGTAGTCCATCTGTGTCTGCCGGCCGTAGTCCTCCTGCTTGGCATCGTCGGCGATATAGATGAAGTAGCTGCACATGGCGCGGCCCGGTTTCTTGCCGGCCTTCACGCACGCCTCGCGGTAAGTCTCCACCGCCTTGTCGAGGCCGCCGAACACCATGCCGGCGGCGAAGGGCGCGTAGATGATGTTCAAGCCGCGCTTCGCGGCGATGTCGACGCTGGTCTTGGAGAACGACGCCACGTAGAACGGCAGCGGCTTCTGCACCGGGCTCGGCGTGATCGACATCTCGGGGATGTCGTAGAAGCGGCCGCGGTGCGACCACTTGCCGGGCGAGTTCCAGGCTTTCAGCAGGACGTCGATGCCCTCCTCGAAGATCTCCGCCGAGGCCATGAAGTCGGCGCCGAACGGCGCGTATTCCTTGCGGTCGTAGCCGCGGCCGGCGGCGAAGTCGACGCGCCCGCCGGAGATGAGGTCGAGCGTCGCCCAGGCTTCGGCGACATGCACCGGGTGATGCAGCGGCAGCACGTTCACCGCCGGCGCGAGGCGCACGTTCCTGGTCTGCGCCGCGATGTTGGCGAGCATGAGGTCGGGACGCGAGTTGACCCCGAGCGAGTCGAAGTGGTGCTCGCCGATCCAGCACGAGTGCATGCCGATGCGGTCGGCGAGGATCGCCTGCTCGCGGATCTGCAGCACGAACTCGTTCGCCGAGCGCGCGTTGTTCGGGTAATGGTTGTCGCTTAAGGTGAAGTAGCCGAATTCCATGGACGCTATGCCTCTATGGGGTTGCGGAGCACACCGATCTGCTTGACCTCGACTTCGACAATATCGCCGGGTTTCATGAACAGTTTCGGATTGCGCCCGAAGCCGACGCCGGAAGGCGCGCCGGTGGTGATGACGTCGCCGGGCCGGAAAACATAGAACTGCGAGTAATACTCGATGAGTTGCGGAACGCTGAACACCAGGTCGTCGGTGTTCGCGTCCTGCATGACCTGGCCGTTGAGCCGCGTCTGGATCTGCACGTTTCCCGGGTCGGGCAGCTCATCCTTGGTGACCATACTCGCGCAGCCCGAGGAGGAGCAAGCATGAAAATGTGCGGGTCAGCTACGGCGCGGCGCCCGTCATCCACGGCACCGATCTGGATGTCGCGGCCGGCGCGCTCGTGGTAGTGGTCGGACCGAACGGCGCGGGCAAGACCACGTCGGCGTCGCGCCGTACCGGTTTTGCGACCACGGCATAGCGTTCGTCCCCGAGGGGAGGCGGCTTTTCAGCGGTCTTACGGTGCGCGAGAACCTGGAACTCGGCAGCTACCGCAGCGCGGCGCGAAGGAAAGGCTCGACGAGCCGTCGCTCGGCCTCGCGCCGGCGATCGTGTACGAGGTTTTCCGTATCATTCGGGAGGTCAACGCGCGCGGCGTCGCGGTCCTGCTGGTGGAACAGAACGTCGCCGCGGCGCTCGAGATCGCACATCGCGCCTACGTGCTGGAGGAGGGGCGCATCGTCGCCGAGGGCGAGCCGCGACATCTGATGTCACAACCGCACCTCCAGAAGGCATACTTGGGTCACTAATGGCACATCGCGTAACGCTCAAACCCAGCGGCCACAGCTACGAAGTCCCGGAGGGCAAGAACATCCTCCAGGCCGGGCTCGATGCCGGCTACATGCTTCCCTATAGCTGCCGCGCCGGCGTCTGCCGCACCTGCCGCGGCACGATCGTCGAAGGCAAGGTCGACTATGGCCTGGCGCACGAGACCTATCTTCCGCAAAGCGACAGGGACAGAGGTCTGGCGCTCCTCTGCCAGGCGAAGCCGCTCAGCGACCTCACCGTCGAAGTGCGCGAGGTGCACGGCGTGCGGCCGCGCATCATCCCGTGCCGCGTCGAGCGCTTCGACAAGCCCGCGCCCGACGTAGCGGTGCTCGGCCTGCGCCTGCCGATGAACGAGAACTTCCGCTTCCTCGCCGGCCAGTACATCGACATCCTGCTGAAGGACGGCAAGCGCCGCAGCTACTCCCTTGCCACCAAGCCCGATCCGAGCGGCGTTACCGCGCTCGAGATCCATGTCCGCCAGACGCCGGGCGGGCTCTTCACCGAGCAGGTCTTCTCCAAATTGAAAGTGAGAGACCTGCTCAGGTTCGAAGGCCCGCTGGGCAGCTTCTATCTGCGCGAGGAATCGGACAAGCCGATCATCCTGCTCGCGAGCGGCACCGGCTTCGCGCCGATCCGCTCGATCATCGAGTACGCGCTGGAGAAGAAGATCGAAGAGAAGCGGCCGATGACCCTCTACTGGGGCTGCCGCGTCAAGCCCGACCTCTACCAGATGGACCTGGCCCAGTCGTGGACGCGCCCCGGGTTCAAGTTCGTACCCGTGTTGTCGGACGAGCAATGGAGCGGGCGCATGGGGTTCGTGCATCGCGCGGTGATGCAGGATTTCCCGGACATGTCGGGCGCGCAGGTCTATGCCTGCGGCGCGCCGATCGTGGTCGAATCCGCGCGCAAGGATTTCAGCCTGAATTGCCGCCTGCCCGCGGAAGAGTTCTACGCCGATTCGTTCCTGACCGAGGCTGACAAGGCCGCTGCTTAAAGGAGGAGACATGGCTGCATCGACGCGAGAGAAGATTCAAGACGGGATCGCCGACACGAGCAACGAGAGGTCCGTCGTCAGACCGTACGTGATGTCGCACGGCACGATGGAGTGCTACAGCCTCAAGGAGTCGCGCAAGTTCTACGAGGAGTTCCTCGGCCTCGAGTGCGTGCGCCACGCCAGGCCGGCGATGGTGGTGCGCTGCGGCCTCAAGTTCCACATCGTCGCGGTCGAGGTCGGCGCGGCGGTGCACCCTCAGAACGTGCTCAACCACTGGGGCCTCGATGTCGGCTCCAAGGCAGAGGTCGATCGCGTCCACAAGGAGGCGACCAAGAACAAGGACAAGTACAAGATCCGCCAGGTGCTGCCAGTGGTGGACCAGCACGGCGTCTACTCGTTCTACATGGAAGACCTCGACCACAACTGGTGGGAAGTCCAGTACTACCCCGGCTTCCAGAACGAAGACCTGTTCGACTTCGGCGATCGCTTCTCGATGGAGGACGGCGCGGGGGTCGGCGAGCTGGAGGAACTGAATATCAAGACCACCGCCTGAGAGGTGCAGGCGCTCAGCGTCATCGGTTTCTTCCAGGCGAACGGCGTGCGCGTGAATCTCACGCTCACGCCGAGCTCGACGTTCCAGATGCAGGGTCTTGCCGAAGGCCGCTTCGACATCGCAATGACCGCGTTCGACAACGTGGTTGCGTATCGGGAAGGACAGGCGAGGCGGAGATCCCGGCCAACCCCGACATGTTCGCCTTCATGGGGGGGCGACAGCGGTTTCCTCTCCGTAATGGGCGGCAAAGGGGTCCAGCGCTTTGCCGACCTCAGGGGCAAGAAGGTGTCGGTCGATGCGTTCACCGCGACGGCGTTGCCTTTCTTTATGAAAACCGCGAGATCGCCGAGGCGCTGCTCGTGGCGAACGTGCGCGCGATGACGCCGCCGCTCGCGAAGCAATCGCTCGGCATCCCGCTGGGCGACAAGACGGGCGTCTACAAGGATGTGCGGCTCGACGCTAAAGGCGCCCAGACCGTGCTTGCGCTCCGATCAAAGTATGCGGGTTGCTCGCTCGGCGATGCCGCCAAGTACATCGATCCTTCCTATCGCGACAAGGCGCTCTGATGGCCGAAACCGACCGTACGAAGCAGATCGACGCGGTGCTGCTGAAGCTTCCCGGAGCCAGCACGCGCAAGCTCAAGGGCCTGCACGCCTACTTCGTCAGCGACCGCATGTTCGCCTGCATCAGCGGCGCCGGCGTCGGGTTGCGATTACCGGTCACCGTGGCGAGGGAGCTGCATTTCTCGAGGAACGACGTGGTGCCGTTCCAGCCGGCCGGCCTGCCGGCGACCAAGGAGTGGATCCAGATCGATCACGCCGACGCCGCCGATTACGAGAAGGATCTCGAGGTCTTCAAGCAGTCGCTCGAATTCGTCAGGGGCGGCGGCCGCTAGGAAGACCGCGACCGGGTGATTTCACCCACGACGTCGATCAGCTCCTGGGGGTCGAGCGGCTTTTTCAGCGCCTTCTTGGCGCCCAGCTCGCGCGCCACGGCCAGATAGTCCGTTCCGCGAGCGGGTCCGCCGCCGGACATGACGATGATCGGCACGCTCGGAAACTCCTCCCGGAACTTCCACAGCGTTTCGATGCCGTCCTGTTCCGGCATGAAGATGTCCGTGACCACGATGTCCGACGGCTCTTTTCTCTGCAAGCGCAAGCCCTCCAGCCCGTTTGCGGCGACGCAAACCGTGTAGCCCTCACCCTCGAGAAGCCAGCGCAGGCTGTCCCGGATGTCGGGATGGTCATCGATGACAAGGACCCGCGTGTCGGGTCTGCCCATGGCGCCCTCGTGTCAGAGTACATGCGACGCGGTGCAATTCTTGTGCCCACGATTGAAGCGCTCGGCGATCTCCGGCACCCTGCGCGGTCGTGAGAAGGAAGATCGTCTCGAAGGGTCTCGGCGCGGGGGTGGTGCTGGTCGCGCTCGCCTGCATCGTTCTGGCCGCGGTCGAGCTTTACCAGGCGTTTTGGAACGCGCCGCAGTTGAAGCGCGACCGGGAGAGCGTCTCGCACGCGTTCGAGGTCATGAGCACCGCCCGGGAGCTCGAATGGGCAGTGCGCGACGCGGAGCGCGGGCAGCGCAACTATCTGATCACCGGCGACGCGTCGCATCTCTCGGCGTACCGAAGCGGGATGCAGGCGGCGCCCGCGCTGCATTCCAAATTGAAGCAACTCACTGCCGACAATCCCGAGCAGCAGGGGCGCCTGCCGGTCCTCGATCGAGACATCCAGGCCAAGCTCGCCCAGCTCAGGCGCACGGCGGAGATCCGCGAGACCCGGGGCGCGGATGCCGCATTCGAAATGATTCGCGCCGCCCTCGGCGCCGACACCATGGGCGCCATCAGCCGTACGGTCGATGGCATCGTGGAAGCCGAAGACACTCTGCTGAAAGCGCGCCAGGCCCGGGCCGCGGAGACCGAGCGCACCGCGGCGCGCACGGCCCTCGTCGCGGCGCTGCTCGCGTTGGCGGTGATGGCAGCCGGCGCGCTGCTCCTCGCGCAGGCGTTCGTCAGGGCTCGCAGATCCGAGCGGGCGCTGCGCGCAAGCGAGGACCAGTTCCGCGTCCTGGTCGGCGGCGTGACCGACTACGCCATCTACATGCTCGATCCGCAGGGCCGCGTCACGAGCTGGAACGCCGGCGCCAAGCGCATCAAGGGCTATGAAGCCGACGAGATCGTCGGGCAGGATTTCTCGCGCTTCTATATCGAAGAAGAGCGCAAGGCGGGCCTTCCCGAGCAGGCGCTCGAAACCGCCGCGCGCGAAGGAAGGTACGAAGCCGAGGCATGGCGCGTGCGCAAGGACGGCAGCCGTTTCTGGGCGAGCGTGGTGATCGACGCCCTGCGCGACGACGAGGGCAAGCTGATCGGTTTCGGCAAGGTCACGCGCGACATCACGGAGCGGCGCCAACGAGAGGAAGAGCTCGAGCGCGTGCGCCAGAACCTCGTCCAGGCGCAAAAGATGGAAGCGCTCGGACAGCTCACCGGCGGCATCGCGCACGACTTCAACAACATGCTCACGGTGATCAAGACCGCCATCGACACGCTGCAGCGGCGCCTGAGCGCCGGGGAGCGCGACGTAGCCCGCTACGTGGAAGCCGTGATCCGCAGCGCCGATCGCGCGGCCAGCGTCACGCAGCGGCTGCTCGCCTTTGCGCGCCGCCAGCCGCTGGAGCCCAAGGCGCTCGACGCCAACAAGCTTGTCGCGGGCGCGACCGAGATGCTCCGGCGCAGCCTCCCCGAGACCATCGCGCTCGAGACCGCGCTGGCAGGCGGCCTGTGGTGGACCCAGGTCGATCCGAACCAGCTGGAAAGCGCCATCCTGAATCTCGCCCTCAACGCGAGAGACGCGATGCCCGCGGGGGGCAAGCTGACGATCGAAACCGCGAACGCGTTTCTGGACGAGACCTATGCCGGCGCGCACGCGGAGGTCGCTCCCGGGCAATACGTGATGATCGCCCTCAGCGACAGCGGAACCGGCATGCCGAAGGACGTCGCCGCGAGAGCGTTCGAGCCGTTTTTCACCACCAAGGACGAGGGGCAGGGAACCGGACTCGGGCTGTCGCAGGTGTTCGGGTTCATCAAGCAGTCGCGCGGACACGTCAAGCTCTACAGCGAGGCCGGTGAGGGCACCACGGTGAAGATCTACCTGCCACGGCTCGATAGTGCCCCGCTCGCCGAGGCTGCGGTCGAGGTCAAGCCGAAGACGATGAAGGAGGCGAAAGAGACCATCCTTCTGGTCGAGGACGACGAGGACGTGCGCGGCTTCATCGGCGACTCTCTGCGCGAGCTCGGCTACGAGGTGTTCGCGGCGGGCGACGGCCCCGCCGCCCTTCGAGTGCTGGATGAGCGGCCGGAGGTCGATCTGCTATTCACCGATGTCGGCCTGCCGAACGGCATGAACGGTCGGGTCCTCGCCGAGGAGGCGCGACTCCGGCGCCGCCAGCTCAAGGTGCTTTTCACGACCGGCTATGCCCGCAATGCGATCATCCATCACGGCCGGCTCGACGCCGGGGTCGACCTGATCGCGAAACCCTATACGCAAACGGAGCTGGCGGCGAAAGTGCGCAAGGTGCTCGACCGCTAGGTGAGCAGATTCATGGGTAACATCGTGCGCTCATGAAGACCAAGCCCTGTCTAACCCTGGAAGATTGCCGGAAGATCACCGCGGCCGCGGAGGCCGAGGCGAAGAAGAACAACTGGAACGTGAGCATCTGCATCCTCGATGACGGCGGACACGTGCTGCTGCTCACGCGCATGGATGGCGCCTCGCCGGTCACCGCCGAGATCGCGACGCAGAAGGGCCGCAGTACCGCGATCGCACGGCGCTCGACCAAGGTCGGCGAGGATCGCATCGCCGCGGGCCGGGTCGCGCTCCTCAAGATGCCGGGGCTGCCCGTGCAGGGCGCCGGCCTGGCGGTGCTGAAATGATCTCGCGCCGGGCGGTGCTCGCCGGCGCCGGCGCCGCGCTGCTGGGATCGAAAGCATGGGCGCAGACCACCAAGAAGACGCTGCGCATCGTCGTGCCGTTTCCGGCGGGCGGCGGCACCGATGTCCTCGCCCGCATCGTGGCCGAGAAGCTCAAGGACAACTATGCGCCGGCGGTGATTATCGAGAACCGGGTGGGGGCCTCGGGCCGCACGGGCGTCGAGGCGGTGAAGAACGCGGATCCGGACGGCACGACGCTCCTTTTCACGCCGGACTTCCTGATGACCGTGTATCCGCACAGCTTCAAGAAGCTCTCCTACGATCCGCTGATCGATTTCATCCCGATCCAGATCGTCGCGCGCTCGGGCATCGCGCTGGCGGCCGGCCCCGCGATGCCCGACAGCGTTCGCACGGTGAAGGAGTACATCACGTGGGCGCGTGCGCATCCCTCGCACGCCCACTATGCGACGACCTCCGCGGGCGGCACGCCGCATTTCGTCGGCGTGATGCTCGCGCGCGCTGCAAAGGTCGAGCTTGTACCCGTGCACTACAAGGGCGGTGCGCCGGCGCTGCAGGACCTGATGGGCGGCCAGATTCCGGTGAGCGTCAACCCGGTCAGCGAGCTGCTGCCGCAGCTGCAAGGCGGCAAGGTGCGCGTGCTCGCGGTCACCTCGCCCAAGCGCTCGAAGTTCCTGCCCGACGTACCGACAATGGCGGAGTCGGGCTTCCCGCAGATCGTCACCAATCCCTGGCTCGGCTTCTTCGCCCCCGCGCGCACGCCGGCCGATGTGGTGAAGCGCCTTTCCAACGGCATCGCCGATGCCTGCGCCTTCGGCGATTCGCAGAGGAGCTTCCTCAAGATGGGCATGGAAGCCGTCGCCATGACGCCGGTCGGCTTCAAGGCCGTGCTGCAGGAAGACCTCGCGCACTGGGGTCCCATCGTCAAGGCCTCCGGCTTCGCCGCCGAAGACTGATTCCGGACCACGTCCGTAATTATTTCCGCCGGGGAATATTCGCGAGCGTAGTGCGGTCCTCTGACTAGAAGCAAATAATTACGGACGGGGTCCGGAATAGGGAGAGTCTGTGAGCTGGCAAACATTCGCTACCGTGTTCGGCACGGTGTTCCTGGCCGAGATCGGCGACAAGACGCAGCTCGCGACGATGCTCTTCGCCGCGGATCCAAAAGCCGTGAGCAAGTGGTCGGTCTTTGCCGGCTCGGCGAGCGCGCTCGTCATCGCTGCCGGGATCGGCGTGCTGGTCGGCATCGGGCTCGAGCGCGCGATTTCGCCGCGCGTGCTGAAGATCGTCGCCGGCATCGGCTTCATCGCCGTCGGCGTCTGGACGCTTATCTCGAAATAACCTCGGGATGCGCGCGCACATGGCGCGCGAGATCGTCGTCGAGCGACGCCCAGTCGATGCGCCGCGCGGCCATGGCGGCGAGCTTATGGACGATCGGATTGCGGTGCCGGCAGAAGCTCGCCAGCGGCACCAGGCGATGTCCGGTCTCGATCTTGGCGGCGTAGCCGGTCTGGCCGCTCTGGACGGCATGCACGCCGCGGGAGAGCGCATAGTCGACGACCGTGTCCCAGAGCCGGAAGTGCAGCTGCCATTCCTTCGGCCGCCCATAGTCCATGCCGACGAATTTGTTGATCAGCTTCGCGCCGAGCTCGAAGCACAGCATGAATGCGATCACTTCGCCGGATTTGTCCTCGCGCAGCACGATGAAGCGCGCGCAGGGCGCTTCCGCGATCTGGGCGAAGAATTCGCGCGGCAGCCGCTCGAAGCGGGTGCTCGAGCGCTCGTAGGTCTGCATGAACAGCGGGAAGATCTCGTCCAGCGCCCGGGGCTCGGGCCGCTGGAGGATCTCGCTGCGTACGGCGAGATGCGAGACGCTGCGCCGGACCTTCTTCAGCAGGTTGTGACGGCGCGATCCTTTGAGGCTCGCCAGGTACGCGGCCTTGTCGCCGCCCAGCTCGGCGATCGTGCCGGGGAAGCTCTCGACGCGGAACATTCCGGCGAGCCCGGCGACGTCCTCTGCGGCGGAAGGGGGAACATCCTTCCAGACGACGAGCGGTGCGTCGAGCTCCTCTGCCTTTGCGATGAGCGCTTCCTGAAGCGCGATGAGCGCGCTGCGGCGCTCGATGCCCGGCAGGAGGCCGACGGTGCCTTCGTCGGCGAACGGCGAGCCGACGAACAGCGTCTTTGGATGAGCGAGCGCGCCAATGAGCGGCAGGAGCGGCTTCAGCCCCTCCGGCGCGACCACGGCCAGCGGGAAGTCCATGACGAAGAGCGGCGCGATACCAATCGGCGCATCGGCGTCGCGGATGACGGCGTAGAGGAAGCGGAACTGGTCCTCGAGCCTTGAGCGCTCGAGCGTCTCGTACCACCAGCGTCCTTCCAGCGGCGGCGGGAAGCACGCTTCCCAGAGCGCCGCGTCGATCTCGCCGGCCCGGGAGACGAAGCCGACCGAGAACATCAGGCCTGGACGACGAGGAGGGCGACGCCGAGGGTGATCAGCACGACGCCGGTCCAGCGCGTGCCGGTCACCGGCTCGGCAAGGAACCTCTGCGAGAGCAGCGCCACCACGACGAAGCCGATGCTGCCGATCGGGAACGCGGAACTGACTTCGACGAAGCGCAGCGCACCGGTGTAGATGAGCGCCTGCACGATGAACAGCGCGACGCCAAGGACGATCCACCGCTTTTTTGCGGTGGCGACCAGCGCGGACTTCTTGAAGAACATCTGCGAGACGCCCTCGATGATCGAGGCGAGGATGACGAGCGCGACGCCGGCGATCGCTTCAGTCATGGGCATGGCTATGGTGCGGGCCGCGGCTGATGAACCAGACCCCGGCGAGGATAAGGACGATGCCCGCGATCTTGAGAATGTCGATCTGCTCGCCGAGCCACGCCGCCGAGAGGCCGAGCACCGTGATGTAACTCAGCGCGGTGATGGGCTGCGAGTAGCTCAAGTCCGACATCTGGAGCACGCGCAGCCAGTTGAAGAGCTGGGCGATGAAGAGGACGACGACGATCGCCACCACCAGCGGATCGACGCCGGTCGCGGCGAGCTTCCAGAGGAGCTGCACGACCGTGTCGAGCACGATCGCGAGCCCGAGCCGGAAGGCGAGCGCGGCGGAGATGGCTAGCGGAGCTGCCCTAGTGGAGTTGAGACCGCGCCCGCGTCACGACCTGGTCGAGGAGCGTCGTGCCCAGGTCGATCTCCGCGGTCGTGATCTCGAGCGACGGCGCGAGCGTGATGACGTTCTTGTAGTAGCCGCCGATGTCGAGGATCAGCCCGAGCGTGCGCCCGTTGGCCGAGAGCTCGCCGTCGAGTCCCACCTGGAACATGCGGTCGGCCAGCTTGCGGCTCGGCGTGAAGCCGTCGGCTTCGCACATCTCCATGCGCAGCGCGAGCCCGAGGCCGTCGACTTCGCCGATCTCGGAGTGCTTCTTCTGCAGCTCGCGCAGCTTGCCCAGGAAGTAGGCGCCCTTGCGCATCACGCCCGCCTCGTAGTCCGGGCGCTCGAGGATGCGCATCACGGCGAGGCCGGTGGCGGTGCCGAGCGAATTCGACGAGAACGTGGAATGCGTGGAGCCCGGTCCAAAGACCTTCGGGTTGATGAGCTCCTCGCGGGCCCATATGCCGGAGAGCGCGTTCAAGCCATTGGTGAGCGCCTTGCCGAAGACGATGATGTCGGGCTGGATGTCGAAGTGCTCCATCGCCCACATCTTGCCGGTGCGGCGAAAGCCCATCTGGATCTCGTCGTCGACGACGAGGATGCCGTGCTGCTTGCAGATCGCGGCCATCCGCTTGAAGTAATTCTTCGGCGGGATGACATAGCCGCCGGTGCCTTGCACCGCTTCGACGAACAGCGCGCCGAACTCGGCGCGCCCGGTCTTCGGGTTCCAGGTGCCGGTGTATTCGTGCTCGAAGCGCCGCTCGAACTCGGCGATGCACTCGTCCTCGGTCTTCTGCGCGTCGCCCTTGTGAATCGAGCGGAACGGATACGGATAGGGGATGAATTCCGCCCGGTCGGCGAATTCGCCGAAGGCCTCGCGGTAGCGATAAGACGAGGTGATGGCGGAAGCGCCGAGCGTGCGGCCGTGGTAGCCGCCCTGGAAGGCGAGCATGCGCTGGCGGCCGGTGCTCTTGCGCACGAGCTTGAGCGCGTCTTCGATCGCCTGCGAGCCGCCGACGTTGAACTGCACGCGGCCTTTCAGGCCGAAGCCGCGCTGGACGCTTTCGCACACCATCTCGGCGAGCTCGATCTTCTCGCGGTGCAGGTACTGGCAGGCGAGCTGCGGCAGCTTGTCGATCTGCGCCTTCAACGCGTTGTTCACCGCCTTGTTGGCGTAGCCGAGGTTGACGGCCGAGTACCACATCTGCAGGTCGAGGTACTCGCGGCCGTGTAAATCGTACAAATAACTGCCCTCGCATCGCTCGAAGACCTTCGGATGCTCGGCATAGTGGACCGTGTCGCCGTACGAGCAGTATCTGCTCTCTTTGGCGAGCAGCTCGCGTTCGTCGCCGACGGGCGGCGCACTAGCTTTCAATGGTGTAAGCACGTTCGATATGCGAAATGTTAGGATGCGAGGGTATCACGCTGTTTCCGAAGAAAGCGTCCGCAGAGACGCCCCGTAGATACCTTTCATACAACTAAAACATGACCATCGAGTGGGCGCGGCTCAAGCGACAGAAGGCGGTTGACTCCGTCGATCGCGGCATCTATCTGCGCGGCGAAGGCCGCTGCCGCGTGATGCTGCTGCACGGCCTCACCGGCACGCCCACCGAGCTCGGCTACATCGCCCACTTCCTGCGCCAGCGCGCGCGCTATCACGTGAGCTGCCCGAGGCTCGTGAATCACGGCCAGCCGATGAATGTGCTCGCCAGAACGAAATGGTCCGAGCTCTACGAGTCGGCACGGCAGGCGTTCTTCGAGGCGAGCAAGGCGGCCAAGGCCGAGGGCGTGCCGCTCGTCATCGGCGGCCTTTCGCTCGGCGCGAATCTGTCGCTCATGCTGGCAGCGGAGTTTCCCGGCGAGGTGGCGGGCGTGGCGTGCCTAGCACCGACGCTCTTCTACGACGGCTGGAGCGTGCCCTGGTACCACCGCCTGCTGCCGCTCGTCGATTACACGCCGCTCAAGTATTTCACCTTCTTCCGCGAGAGCCATCCCTTCGGCCTGAAGGACGAGGACCTGCGCGCGAAGATCGCCGCGCACTATTCCAAGGTCGACCTGCACGATTCGAGCTCGGCGGCGAAGGCCGGCTATGCCCATTTCCCGGTGCGTCTGTTTTGCGAGATGGGCCGCATCATCAAGAAGTGCAAGGAGACGCTGCCGCGTGTGGTCTCTCCGGTCCTGGTCGTCCAGGCCGAGAACGACGACATGACGAGTCCGCGCAATGCACGGTTCATCCTCGAGCGCGTCGCCTCCGCACGGCGCGAGCTGCTGCTCCTCAAGGATTCCTATCATCTGGTCTCCGCCGACCGCGAGCGTTCGCGCGTGGCGGAGCGCCTGCAGAAATTCTGCGGCTCGCTCGTCCAACCGCGGGGCGTCGCCGTACAAGGGGAGATCGCGGATGCGCAAGCGGCCGCATAAGCCGGTCCTTTTCTTCGATTTCGACAACACGCTCACGCAAGGCGATCTGCTCGACGAGCTGATCGAGCGCTATTCGCCCACCGAAGAATGGCGCGACTGGGAGCACGCCTGGGCCGAAGGCGAGCTGCCGGCGAGCGAATGCCTGCGCCTGCAGGTCGAGAACATGCGCGTGACACGCGCCGAGCTATTCGACTACCTCGGACGGGTGCGCATCGACCCCGCCTTCGTCGACATCGTCGAGTGGGCGTATAACCGGCCGGTGCCGGTGATCATCGTGAGCGACAGCTTCCTGCCGCTCATCCGCCACGTGCTGAGGAGCAACGGCGTCGATGGCGACATTCCCATCTTCGCGAACGAGCTCGCTTTCGTCGGCGCCGACCGCCTGGTGCCGACTTTCCCCTATTACGATGCAGCGTGCGCGCGCTCGGCGAACGCGAAGGCGCGTCACCTGCAGCCCTATCGGGCGAACAAGATCATCTTCACCGGCGACGGGCACTCCGACCTCGATGCGGCGCTCGCCGCCGACGTCGTGTTCGCCAAGGCGTCGCTTGCCAAGGAGCTCGACGAGCGCGGCGCGGCCTTCTATCCCTTCGAGACGCTCGACTCGGTGCTTGCCTATCTGGAGACGACCGAGGCCGCGCTCACCCAGCCGGCGATCAGAACTCCGCGTGTAGCCTGAAGCCGTAGATATTGAGCGGCCCGCGATCGGCGTTGTAGGCGGGGTTTGCCACGCGCTGGTAGTCGAGCGTCAACCACAGGAACTTCGTAATTCCGACGTTGTAGTACGCCTCGAAGGCGCGCTCGGCCGCCTTGCGGATCGCGCCATCGCCGATGAAGGCATCGACGCCGCCCAGGCCGAGATAATCGGCATGCGCCTGCGAGATCCAGTTCTGCGCGAGGCCGATCCCCACCGAGTCCTGCGCGCGCTTCCAGCGCGTGCCTTTCACCAGCAGGGCAAACGCGGCCGAAGCATCGGCCGATTCGAACGCATCCACTTCCGAACGACCGTCGGACTTCATCACCCGCAAGTTGACCCCGGCGTCGTCGCTCACCGCCTGCGAGAAGCTGAGGCCGAGCCCATACTTCACATGGCGGCCACGCGCGTAGCAGAGATCGGGCGCCGAGCCGTTGGCTGAGCTGTAGTTGTATTCGGTGCAATTGGCGGCGTTCTTCGACGGGTCGGCGGCGAGCGCGTTCATCGCGTCGTCCCAGCGGCCCATCTGCGCGACGTTGCGGTAGGCGAGCACCTGGACCTTGCCGGGGCGGCCCCGCCACAGGTGGCCGCGCTCGATCTCGACCTGGTCGGCGTAGTGCTTGAAGAACTGGTGGTCGAGCTGCAGCTGGTTCGGCAGCACCGGGAGGAGGAAGCGCCCGGCGCGGAACACCCATTGGTCGACGAAGTATTCACCCGCCAGGCCCCAGCTGTAGCCGCGCGCATCGGCGCCGAAGTCGTACGCGGCATACGTGACGAAGTTCATGCTGAGGAACTGCTGGCGGATGTCGCCGGCGAACTCGTTGCGGTCGAAGAGATCGATGATCGCCAGGTTGCCCGCGGTCAGCACGAAGCGGCGGCTCGAGATCGTATGCGCAAGCTGCATCGGGCCCGAGTCGACGCGCTCGGTCTCGCCGCCGAGGTTCCACGTCTGGCGCAGGAAGAGCCGCGAGCGGTAGAAGATCGGCTTGCTGAAGCCGGTCTTCTCGAGCTCGCCGTTCTGCACCGAGCCACCGAGGCCATGCAGCCCGGAAAAGGCGACCTGCGCGATCATCTCGGGCGCGAAATAGAGCTCGCCGCCCTGCCAGGGCCGCAGGCCGAAGTATCCCGTCGCGGTCGCGCTCCAGCTTCGCTCCCGGTGCGGCAGGAGCGAGTTGGGGCTGCCGTTCAGGTTGCTGTAAGCCGCCGGGAAACTGTCGTGCTTGTTTGCGATGTAGGTCGCCTGGCCGTAAGCGTTCCAGCGCTCGTCCTCCTGCGCGCGCGAAGACGCGCAGAGCGCGAGTAGCAGACAGAGAAGCGCGGCGCGCGCCACTAGAGACGGATCAATTCCATGGAAGAAGGGACGCGCGGCATGGACCGTAGGTCGCGATGCTTACAGTTCTTACAGTTATTTGCTGCAAAGCTTTCTCAAACCTTTCATTGTTAAAGCATTTAGAATCGCCGACTCTCCGAGAACGGGCACAAGCATACGTGCGGTCCATCGCGCTTTTGGTGACTGTTTTGCTGCCGCTCACTGTAACGGCGCGGGACCTGTCGCTCGCCGAGACCGAAGCGCTGCTTCTGCAGTACAACCGCGAGCTGCAGGCGGCGCGCCGCGCGGTCGAGTCTGCGCAGGCGCAGCAGCTGATCGCCGGCGCGCGCCCGAATGCCACTCTCTCGATCGGCAGTACTGCGATCGCTTCCGGCAGCAAGGCCGACACGGTGTTCCGCATCGACCAGCCTTTCGAGCGCGGCAACAAGCGCGAGCTGCGCCTGGATGCGGCTGCCGGGCTGCAGCGCGCGGCCGTGAGCGACTCGCTCGACGTGCAGCGCCAGCAGGTTGCCGCGGTGCGCGGTGCGTACTTCGACCTGAAGCTGGCGCAGGAGCGCTCGCAGGTGCTCGCCGAGACTGCGCAGCTTTTCGCCGGCACGCTCTCGGCGGCGCAGCGCCGGCTCAAGGCGGGCGATCTCGCGCCGGCCGATGTCGCCAAGGTGCAGGTCGACTACGAGCGCTCGCAGAACGACGCGCGCGTCGCGCAGGCCGAGTTCGCCCGGGCGCAGATTGCGCTCGCCTATCTCATCGGCGCCGAGCGCGATGCGCCCGAGCTGCGCGCGACCGATGCGTGGCCCGCGCTGGTGCGCGCCGACATGATCGCAGTCGAGCAGGCGATCGAGGCGCGTCCGGACGTCGTGGCGGCGCGCCAGCGCGTCGAGGCGGCCGAGAAGCTGCGCGACCTCGCCCGGGCGCAGCGCACGCGCGACATCACGGTCGGCGCGCAGTACGAGTATTTCCCCAATAACGTGCCGGCGAATTCAGTGGGCTTCGGCGTGGCCGTGCCGCTCTTCACGGGCTACGACTTCTCGGGCGACATCCAGAAGGCAGAGGTCGACCGCTACGCGGCGATGGACGCGCTCGCACGGACGCGCGCCGTGGCGATGAACGAGCTGCGCCGCGCGGCCGAGGATCTCAATGCCGCGGCCGACCGGCTCGGGCGCTTCGACGGCTCGCTCCTCGGCGCCGCCAACCAGAGCGCGCAGGCTTCCGAGTTCGCCTTCAGCCGCGGCGCGATCTCGGTGCTCGAGGTGCTCGATGCCCGGCGCACGCTGCGTGCGGTGCGGCTCGATGCGCTCGCCGCGCGCAACGACCATGCGAAGGCGCTGGCCGCGTGGCGCGCCGCGCAGGCCAGCGTGCCGTCGCTGGAGGCACGGTGAAGCGCCTTCTTCCCATGCTCGCGCTGGCGGCGCTCGTCGCCTGCGGCGAAAAGGAGAAGGAGCCGCCGCCGCAGTTCACGGTGGAGCAGCACAGCATTGTGGTCTTCCCGTCGGGCAGCCCGCAGGTCGCTTCGATCACCTCGGTGCCGATCGAGCCGCGGCGCGAAATGACGCTGCGCTTCAATGGGCGCCTGGTGTGGAACGAAGACCGCACGGTGCGCGTCTTCCCGCCTTTCGCCGGGCGCGTGACCGAGATCGCCGTGCGGCCGGGAGAACGGGTGAAAGCCGGGCAGACCCTCGCCGTGCTGGCGGCGCCGGAGCTCGGCCAGGCACAAGCCGATGCGCGCCGCGCGGAGCAGGACTTCGCGCTGGCGCAAAAAAACCTAGCGCGCGTCGAGGAACTCTTCATGGGCGGGGTGGCGCCGGCCAAGGACCGGCAGGCCGCGCAAGCCGATGTGGCACGCACGCGGGCGGAAAAAGAGCGCACGCTCGCCAAGCTCAGGCTGTATGGCAAGACCAATACCGTGGACCAGACGCTGGCGTTGCGGAGTCCCATCGACGGCGTGGTCGTCGAGAGAAACCTCAACCCGGGGCAGGAGCTTCGTCCCGACAACCAGGGCGACAAGGCGCTCTTCGTGATCTCGGATCCGACCCAGCTCTGGTTCCTGCTCGACGTGGCGGAGAAGGACATCGCCCTCGTAAGACCGGGCACGGAGATCAGCATCACCACCACCTCGCTCGGCACCGACAAGGTGAGGGGCAGCATCCAGCATGTCGCCGACGTGGTCGACCCGCAGACCCGCTCGGTCAAGGTGCGCGGCAAGGTCGAGACCAGCGACGAACGGCTCAAGGCCGAGATGTACGTAGTTGCAGAGCTCAGCGTAGCGGCGCCCGGCGGCTTCCTCGTGCCGGCCCGCGCGGTCTATCTGCGCGGCGAGCAGCAATACGTCTTCATCGAGGAAGGCAACGGCCGCTATGCGCGCCGCGCGATCCGTCCCGGGCCGCTGACCGACGGTTACCAGGTTGTGCTGCAGGGGCTCGCCGCCACCGACAAGGTGGTGCTCGACGGCAGCCTCCTTCTCGAGCGCCTGCTCGCGTCGAAGGATTAGTGTGATACGGCGCATCGTCGCCTTCGCGCTCTACCAGCCGCTTTTCATCCTGCTCGGCGTAGCGCTCTTCGTCGGCGGCGGACTTTGGGCGTTCAACAACCTGCCGGTCGAGGCTTTCCCCGACGTCACCGACACGCAGGCCAACGTCATCGCGCTCTATCCGGGCCGCGCAGCCGAGGAAGTGGAGAAGCAGGTGACCGTGCCGCTGGAGGTCGCGCTTTCCGGCCTGCCGGGCTCGGTGCGCATGTTCTCGCACACGCAGTTCGGCCTGTCGTTCATCATCGTCACGTTCAACGACAGCGTGAACGGCTATTTCGCGCGCCAGCAGGCGATCGAGCGCCTGCAGGGCCTGGATCTTCCCGACGGCGTGCAGGTGGAGCTCGCGCCGTTCTCTACCGCGATCGGCGAAATCTACCGCTACCGTATGCGCGGCGCAGGGCAGGGGCCGCGCGAGCTGCGCACCTACCAGGACTGGGTGGTGTCGCGCCAGCTGCGCCTAGTGCCGGGCGTGGCGGACGTGGTGAGCCTCGGCGGGCTGGTGAAGCAATACGAGGTGCGGCCCGACCTGGCGCGCATGCGCGACTACAAGATCACGCTGTCGCAGCTCTCGCAGGCGGTCCAGCGCGGCAACGCCAATGCCGGGGGCAGCTACGTCGAGCAGGGCCGCCAGCAGTACCTGATCCGCGGCATCGGCCTGTTCCAGGGCCCCGAGGACATCGAGAACGTGGTGGTCGACCAGCGCGGCGGCACGCCGATCCTGGTGCGCAACGTGGCGAAGGTGGCGATCGGCTCGGTGCCGCGCCAGGGCGTCGCCGGACAGGACGACGACGACGACGTGGTGACCGGCGTGGTACTCATGCGCCGGGGAGAAAACCCCTCCGAAGTCTTGAAGTCGGTGCGCGCGAAGATCGACCAGCTCAACGCGACCGGGCTGCCGGGCGGCGTGAAGATCGTGCCGATCTACGACCGCACCTGGCTGATCGGCAAGACGCTCACCACCGTCTTCACCAACCTGCTGGAGGGCGCACTCCTCGTCTCCTTCGTCCTCTGGCTTTTCCTCGGCAACATCCGCGCCGCCTTCATCGTCGCCGTCACCATCCCGCTCGCGCTGCTCGCGACTTTCCTCGGCCTGACGTGGATCGGCATTCCCGCCAACCTGCTTTCACTGGGCGCGATGGACTTCGGCATCATCGTCGACGGCGCGGTGATCGTGGTCGAGAACGTGTTCCGGCGCCTGACCGAGGAGACGCGCGCCCACCGCACGCTCGACGACCAGACGCGCAAGCACGCGATCCTGCAGGCCGCGGTGGAGGTGGGACGGCCGACGCTTTTCTCGATGCTGATCATCATCGCGGCGCACATCCCGATCTTTACCCTGCAGCGCCACGAAGGGCGCATTTTCGCGCCGATGGCGTACTCGGTCGTGTCGGCCCTGGTCGGTGCGCTGGTCCTCTCGCTGACGCTGGTGCCGCTGCTCTGCTCGATGATGCTGAAGAAGAACCTGCCGGAAGAGGACAACTTCATCGTCCGCGCCGCGAAGCGCGCCTATGCCCCGGCGCTCGCCTGGGCGCTGGCGCGGCCGAAGGCCGTGCTGGCCGCCGCAGTGCTCGCGCTCGCCGCCAGCCTCGCGCTCGTGCCGCGGCTCGGCACGGAGTTCCTGCCGGAGCTGAACGAAGGCTCGATCTGGGTCAACGTGTTCCTGCCCACCAGCGTGTCGGTGTCGGAGGCGCAGGAGCTGAACCGCCGCATTCGCGATGCGATCCGCAAGTCACCCGAGGTGGTGAGCGTGACCTCGAAGGCCGGGCGGCCGGAGGACGGCACCGATCCGAAGCTGATCAACATGTCCGAGCTGCTGGTCGACGTGAAGCCCGAGCACGAGTGGCGCAAGGGCATGACGAAGGCGATGCTGCTCGCCGAGATGGACGCCGAGATCAGCAAGATCCCGGGCATCGAACCCTCGTTCTCGCAGCCCATCCGCGACAACGTGCTCGAATCGATCTCGCAGATCGACGGCCAGATCGTCATCAAGGTGTTCGGCGACGACTTGGACCAGCTGAAGGACCTCTCGCTCCTCGTGCTGAAGCAGGTGCAGACCGTGCCGGGCGTGGCGCGCGCCTTCGTCGACCGCCTGGGCGAGCTGCCGCAGATCCAGGTGAAGGTCGACCGCGCCCGGGCAGCGCGCTACGGGCTGAATGTCGCCGACGTGCAGGACGTGATCGAGAGCGCGCTCGGCGGCAAGGCGGTGACGCAGGTGTGGGAGGGCGAGAGCAAGTTCGCCGTCGCGGTGCGGCTGGAAGAGGAGGAGCGCAAGCTCACCCGCATGCAGGATCTCCTCATCGCGACGCCGAGCGGCGCTTATGTGCCCCTGTCCGAGGTGGCGACCTTCCGCACGGTGGGCGGACTGATGAACATCGCGCGCGAGAACGGCAAGCGCGTGTTCGCCATCGGCGTTTTCATCCGCGGCCGCGACATGGGCGGCGTGGTGGCCGACATGCAGAGGAACGTCGCCGATCACGTCAAGCTGCCCGAGGGCTACAGCGTCACCTGGTCGGGCGAGTTCGAGAACCAGGAGCGCGCGATGGCGCGATTGGCGATCATCGTGCCGATCTCGATCCTGATCATCTTCCTGCTGCTCTTCGACGCGTTCAAATCGTTCGCCAGCGCGCTGGTCATCATCGCCAATATCCCGTTCTCGGTGATCGGCGGGATACTCGCGCTCTTCATCACCGGCATTTACCTGTCGGTGTCGGCGGCGATCGGCTTCATCGCGCTCTTCGGCCAGGCGGTGCTGAACGGCGTGGTGATGGTGACGCTGTTCAACCAGCTGCGCGGCAACGGCGCGGACCTGATGAGCGCCGTGAGCGAAGGGGCGATGACACGCTTGCGCACCGTGCTGATGACGGCGCTGCTGGCGAGCCTGGGCCTGCTGCCGATGGCGCTTTCCACCGGCATCGGCTCGGAGACGCAGCGGCCGCTCGCCGTGGTGGTGATCGGCGGGCTCGTGACGGCGACGCTGCTGGTGCTGTTCGTGCTGCCGGTGCTCTACGTGGTGGTGTCGCGCCGGTTCGGCGACATCACGGGCAGTGAATAGCTACTGGATCAGCTCGCGGATCGCCGTGCCGAGCTCGCCGGGCGCGACCGCGGCATTGTCGTCGTGGCCGCCGCCCGCGACGGCGACGAAGCGCTTGCGGCCGCCCGAGCGCTCGTAGAGCGCGACGCCCATGTCGTAAGGCACCACCCGGTCCGCGGTGCCGTGGATGTAGAGCACGGGGATCTGCAGGCGCGAGACCTTGTTGATCGACTCGAAGCGCTGGTTGAGCAGCAGCCCCACCGGGAAAATGCCGTACTTCGGCTCGAGCTTCGCCATATCGTAGATCGAGGTGAAGGCGCTCTCGACGATCAGGCCGCCGAGCTCCGGGTGCCGGGCCGCAAGGTCGATGGCGACCGCCGCGCCCAGCGAATGTCCGTAGAGATAGATTTGCTGGGAATTGAAGCGCCACTCGTGCACCAGCGCATCCAGCGCGGCTTCGGCGTCCTCGTAGACGCCCGTCTCGGACGGGTAGGCGCCGTCGCTCTGGCCGTAGCCGCGGTAGTCCACGACCAGCACCGAGTAGCCGAGGCTACGCAGGAGCGCCGTCCCGCCGATGCTCGTGCTGACATTGCCCTCGTTGCCGTGGAAATAGAGCACCAGCTTCGCCCCCGAGCCTCGTGCCGGCATCCACCAGGCGTGCAGCGTCTGCCTGCCGGTCCGCGCCGAGGGCACGGGAATGGTGACGTCAGCTACGGGAAAGCCGAGCTCGGTCGGCTTCACCACCAGGGTGCGCACCGGCTCGAAGATGAGGCGCGACTGCGATGCCCAAAGCACGGCGCTCGCCGACGCGTAGATGCTGAAGACGGAAAAGCACGCGTAAAGTACCGCTTTGCCCACGCGCAAAGTCTAGTCGCCGAAGATTGCCTGCCGACGCGCGGGCTTAGTGCAGCTGGCACAGACGTAACGTGAGAATTGCACTTGCAACCGTAATATTCGTCACAGTGGCCAGTGCCGCCGCGCAATCTTCCACACCCGTCGGAACATGGAAGACGGTCAACGAGCGCGGCGAGCCGGAAGGCCTCGTGCGCATCGTCGAGGTGGCGGGCGAGCTGCGCGGCAGGGTGGAGAAGGTCTATTCGCCGCCCGCGCCGGAGACGAATCCCGTGTGCATCGCGTGCAGCGGCGAGCGCAAGGACAAGCCGGTGATCGGCATGCAGATCCTCTCCGGGCTGCGCTGGGACGGCGAGCAGTACTCCGGCGGCGAGGTCCTCGATCCGAACAACGGAAGATCGTACCGCTGCCTCCTGCGGGTCACGGACGACGGTCGCAAGCTCGAGGTGCGGGGCTACATCGGTATTTCGCTTCTCGGCCGCACGCAGGTGTGGCTGCGCGACTGATCAGTCCATCCAGTACTGCAGCCTGATCTGCAGGAAGTTGATGCCGGGGTTCGGGTTCTTTATGCCGGCGTTCGACAGGTGCTGGATCCGCATCGAGAGGTCATGGCGGCCGAACCGGTAGCCAGCTCCCACGTGGTCGCCGAACTGGAACCTAGTGCTGAACTCCACCGTGCTGCTGATCCGGGTTTCGGAAAGCACATGGAAGCCGATGCCGCCGTCGAGGTAAGGCCCGTGCTCGTGCCCGTAGCGGAAGGTGGGCGTGAGAATACCTTCCGTGAGGCTTCCGGTGTCGCCTTCCCAGGCGCCGATGGCGGTATCCCAGTACAGGCTCCACGTGCGGTGACCTGCGAGCCAGGCGGGCTCCTGCTTCCACTGCAGGCCGAGGCGCCACATGTCGACCCCGCGCGTGCCGTGGCCCGCCTCGGCCGAGATGCTGTCGAAGGCGTGGGCAACGGTGACGGGGAATAGAAATGCGGCGGCGACGAAAATTTTTTTCATCTTATGTGAATATGATAGCGGATGGCTCAATACGTCTACACGATGCGCCGCGTCGGCAAGATGGTGCCGCCGAAGCGCACGATTCTCAAGAACATCTCGCTCAATTTTTTCCCCGGCGCGAAGATCGGCGTGCTGGGGCTGAACGGCTCGGGCAAGTCGTCGCTCCTGAGGATCATGGCGGGGGTCGACGATAACTATGAAGGCGAGGTGATCCGCATGCCGGGCATCAAGGTCGGCTACCTCGAGCAGGAGCCCAAGCTGTCCGCCGGCGCCACTGTGCGCCAGGCAGTGGAGGAGGCGCAAGGCAATGTTGCCACGGCGAAGAAGCGGCTCGAGGAAATCTATGCCGCTTACGCAGAGCCCGACGCCGACCTCGACAAGCTTGCAGAAGAGCAAGGAAAGCTGGAGGCGATGCTCAACGCCGGCGGCGCCGATGAGCTGGAGGTCGCCGCCGACGCGCTGCGCCTGCCGCCCTGGGAGCAGAAGGTCGATGTACTGTCGGGCGGCGAGAAGCGCCGCGTTGCGCTCTGCCGCCTGTTGCTCAGCAAGCCCGATCTTCTCCTGCTCGACGAGCCGACCAACCACCTGGATGCGGAAAGCGTCGAGTGGCTGGAGCAATTCCTCCAGCGCTTCCCCGGCACGGTGGTCGCCGTGACCCACGATCGCTACTTCCTCGACAACGCCGCCGGCTGGATCCTGGAGCTCGACCGGGGCTACGGCATTCCCTGGGAGGGAAACTACTCGAGCTGGCTCGAGCAGAAGGAAAAGCGCCTCCAGGTCGAGGCGAGCCAGGAGGTGGCGCGCATCAAGGCGATGCAGCACGAGCTCGAATGGGTGCGGCAGAACCCGAAGGGCCGGCAATCGAAATCCAAGGCGCGCCTCGCCCGCTTCGAGGAGCTCTCGTCGCAGGAACACCAGGAGCGCAACGAAACCCAGGAGATCTTCATCCCGGTCGCCGAGCGGCTGGGCAACGAGGTGATCGAATTCAAGAACGTCTCCAAGGGATATGGCGGGCGCCTGCTCATCGACAAGCTCTCGTTCAACGTTCCGCCCGGCGCAATCGTCGGCATCATCGGCCCGAACGGCGCCGGCAAGTCCACGCTTTTTCGGATGATGCTCGGCCGCGAGAAACCCGATTCCGGAAAGATCACGCTCGGCAAGACGGTGAAGATCGCGCACGCCGACCAGTCGCGCGACGAACTTGCCGCCGGCAAGACCGTGTTCGAGGACATCTCGGGCGGCAACGATGTCATCCAGGTCGGCAAGTTCCAGATGCCGTCTCGCTCCTACCTCGCGCGCTTCAACTTCCGCGGCGCCGACCAGCAGAAGCCGGTAGGACAGCTCTCCGGCGGCGAGCGCGGGCGCCTGCACCTCGCGAAGATGCTGATGTCGGGTGCGAACGTGCTCCTGCTCGACGAGCCGTCCAACGACCTGGACGTCGAGACCCTGCGTGCCCTGGAGGAAGCGCTATTGGAGTTCGCCGGCTCGGTGCTGGTGATCTCCCACGACCGCTGGTTCCTCGACCGCATCGCCACCCACATCCTCGCCGCCGAGGACGACGCGCAATGGGTCTTCTTCTCCGGCAACTACCAGGAGTACGAGGCCGACAAGAAGAAACGCCTCGGCGAGGAAGCCGCCAGGCCGCACCGCATGCGCTTCAAGGCGCTGAAGTAGCCGCCGGGCGACGGGAACCGCCCGTCGCCGAACCCGCCGGCCATTTTCAGGGGCCGGCGACTCTGCAGGACCGAGGCCAGCCTCCACAATGAGGCATGGATTCCACATCGATAAGCCTGGACGACGGCGCGAGCATGCTGCTCAGGGCGAAGGGCATAGCCGGCGGGATAGAGGCGCTGGCGCGTGAGCTGCGCGTGCCGCAAAAGCAGCTCGGCAGCTGGATCGCGGGCGAAGTCGAAACGCCGCACGGTGTCTTTCTGCGCGTGGTGGCCTTCCTGCGAGGCGCGCGGAACGAGCAGTAGCTAGTCCGGGAAGACCAGCCAAGCGGTAGCGGCTGCGCGAGCCGGCGGCGCAAGCTGCCGGCAAAAGCCATGGCTGCGACCGTAATCGTGCTCCGCGACCGCGCGGCCCTCGCCGCGATCGTGCGTCCGTGGGAGGACCTCGTGGCGAATGCGCTCGAGGCGAATCCCTTCTACGAGCCGTGGATCCTGCTCCCCGCGCTGTGGGCAAAAGGCGAGGAGGGATTCGAGTGTGTCTCCGTTTGGGACGATGGCAAGCTCATCGGCTTGTTTCCGTTCGAGCGCAGGGCAAGCTTCAAGCGACTGCCGGTCGCAACGCTGACAACATGGCGCCATAGCGCTTATCTCCTTTGCACGCCGCTCGTGCGCGCGGCGGCGGCGCACACAGCGCTGCGCGCGCTCCTGCGCTGGGCCGTGGATCAAGCCGCGGTGCTCGAGTTCCTCTATTTGCCGGCGGCCGGCGCGTTCGACGATGCGCTGCGCGCGGTGGCGAAGACGGTCGTGCGCACGGCACGCTTCTCGCGCGCGCTGCTCGTCAAGGGCTCGAGTGCCGACGCCTACATGGAGGAGGCGATGTCGGCTCAATTGCGCCGGCAATTGCGGCGCCACGAGCGCAAGCTCGCCGCCCTTGGCGCGAGAAATTTGGCGATAGGGCCGGGCGATGCCATAGGCGACGACATCGAGCGCTTCCTCGCGCTCGAGGCGCGCGGCTGGAAGGGACGCGAGGGCGGCGCATTGGCGGCGAGCGCGCAGAACCTGCGCTTCGGGCGCGAGGTGCTGTCCGAAGCGCATAAGCGCGGGCGGCTCCTCATGGTGGGCATCAACTGCGAAGGGCGTGCGATCGCGCGGCGCGTAAGCCTGCTCGCGGGCGATGGGTCGTATGCGTTCAAGACGGCCTACGACGAGGACTACGCCGCTTATTCGCCGGGCGTGCTCGCCGAGGCGATGTGCCTGCGCGAATTCCACGACCTGGCCGGCGTGCGGTGGATGGATTCGTATACGGATCCGGACAACGCGATGGTGAACCGCATGTGGAAGGATCGCCGCGCGATGCAGAGCGTCGCCGTTGGCGTGGGTGCCTGGGGCGCTTTCTGGCTCTCCGGCTACTCGTCGCTCAGAGGTACGGCGCGAAAAGGCGAGCCAGTCCGTCCCGCAGCTTGACGGGCAGCGGCCGCGCGTCGATCTCCTCGAGCGTGAGCGCGCGCGAGGCGGAGATGCGCGCCTGGATCAGGCCGTCGAGGTGCGCGCCGAGCTCGACGCTGTAGCACTCCACGTTCAGCTCGAAGTTGAGCCGCAGGCTCCTCGCGTCCCAGTTGGCCGAGCCGAGCAGCGTCCAGGCGCCGTCGACCACCATCAGCTTCGAGTGGTCGAAAGGCCCGGGGCGGCTCCAGACGCGGCAGCCGTGGTCGAGCACCTGCCAGAGCTGGCCGAACATCGCCCAGTGGACGTGCGGCAGGTCGGTGCGCTCGGGGATGACGATGTCGACCTCGACGCCGCGCAGCGCTGCCGCGTTCAGCTCCGCGACCAGCGTCTGGTCGGGAATGAAGTAGGGCGTGAGGATCTTGATCGAGCGCTGGGCCGCATTCAGCCCGCCGATGATCGCCCAGCGCACGCGCTCGAAGGCTTCGTCGGGGCCCGCCTCGATGGCGCGCGCCAGCACGGAGCCTTCCTCGCGCAACGGCGGAAACCATTTCGCGCCGCGCAACGCTTCTGCAGTGGTGAACTGCCAGTCGTCGGCGAAGACTTCCATCAGCTGCGCCACGACCGGCCCGCGCAGGCGGAATTGCAGGTCGCGAAATGCCTGGTCAGGCGTCTGCGGCCGCCAATAGCGGGTGTCGACGTTCAAGCCGCCGGTGAAGCCTACCGCGCCGTCGACGACGAGGATCTTGCGATGGTTGCGCAGGTTCATGGCGTGCAGCCGCGCCGGGACCAGCGGCGGATTGAATACCGCGACATTCACGCCGTTTCCGCGCAGGAGCTTGCGCGCCGAGTCGCCGTTGAAGCGCGCATCGACGTCGTCGATCAGCACGCGCACCTCCACGCCGCGCTTCGCTGCGACGCCGAGCGCGGCGACGAACTCGGCGCCGACGCCGACACCGTCGAAGATGTAGACGGCGAGCGCGATCGAGGTGCGCGCGCCGTTGATCGCTTCCAGCATGGCAGGGAAGGCGGCGGCGCCGTCGATCAGCGGATCGATCGCGTTGCAGGGACACAGGCGCCGCTCGACGATCTGCCCGACGAGCCGGGCGAGCGGCGTGAAGTGCGTGCCGGGCTCGCTCGGCGGGAACTGCGGGTCGGTGCGATGGCGCACCATGCCGCGCCGCATGCGCATCGCGCGCCGCTCGACGCGATTGACGCCGAGCAGCGCATAGAGCACGGGCCCCAGTGCCGGCAGGATCCAGATCACCAGCACCCAGATCGAGGCCGAGCGGGAATCGCGCTTGTAGATGACCGCGTGCCCGGTGGCCGTGGCGGCGGCGACGGCCACGGCAGCGAGGAAGGCGTAGTCGATAGCGTCTTTCACCGCCCGCGAGCATGCCTGAACTAAGAGGGGTCTGCAGAGGTCTGGTTTAGATGCAGGCCGTTACGCTCGCCCCCGGAAAGGCTCGCTCGCAGCGCCTCGACGACGTCGCCGAGCCGGCGGCCGCGCAGGGCTCGATCCTGGTGCGGGCGCTCGCGGTCGGCGTCTGCGGCACCGATCGCGAGCTGATCGACGGCGTCTACGGCGAAGCGGCGCCCGGGCACGACCGCCTGGTGCTCGGCCACGAATCCCTCGGACGCGTGATTAGTGCTCCGCCCCACAGCGGCTTCATGATCGGCGACAGGGTCGTAGGGATCGTTCGACACCCCGACCCGGTGCCCTGCCCGAACTGCGCGCTCGGCGAATGGGACATGTGCCGCAACGGCCGCTACGCCGAGCGTGGCATCAAGCAGGCCGACGGCTTCGCCGCCGAGCGCTGGCGCAGCGATCCGGGCTTCACGGTGAAGGTGAGCCCGGTGCTCGGCCTCGCCGCGGTGCTGCTCGAGCCGGCGAGCGTGCTGGCGAAGGCCTGGGAGCACATCGAGCGGATCGGCCGCCGCGCGCGCTGGGCGCCGCAGCGGGTCGTCATCACCGGCGCCGGGCCGGTCGGCTTGATGGCGGCGCTGATGGGCGTGCAGCGCGGCCTCGAAGTGCACGTCATGGACCGCAACGAGTCCGGGCCGAAGCCGCAACTCGTGCGCGAGCTCGGCGCCACCTACCACCGCGAGTTTCCGGCGATCGAGCCCGACATCGTGGTCGAGTGCACCGGCTCGCCGGCGCTGATCGTGCAGGCGGTGAGCGGCAGCGCGCCCGGCAGCATCGTCTGTCTCACGGGCCTCGGCGGCGGGCAGCATACGGCCTCGTTCGACGTGGCGAAGCTGAACCAGTCGATGGTGCTCGAGAACCGCGTCGTCTTCGGCACGGTCAACGCCAACCTGCGCCACTACCACGCCGCCGCCGACGCGCTCGCCCACGCCAACCGCGCCTGGCTCGACCGGCTGATCACGCGGCGCGTGAACCTCGGCAGATGGGAAGAGGCCTACGCGAAGCAGGAGGGGGACGTAAAGACGGTGCTGCTGTTTGAAGATTGAAGACTACGCGCTGATCGGCGACTGCCACTCGGCGGCGCTCGTCGGCCGCGACGGCTCGATCGACTGGCTGTGCTGGCCGCGCTTTGATTCGGGCGCCTGCTTCGCGGCGCTGCTCGGCAAGCGCGAGCACGGCCGCTGGCGCATCGCGCCGGCCGGCGTGCAGACCTGCGCGCGGCGCAGCTATCGCGGCGACTCGCTGATCCTCGAGACCGAGTTCGAAACCGCGCAAGGCGCGGTGACCCTGATCGATTTCATGCCGACGCGCGGCGAGCACTGCCAGCTCGTGCGCATCGTGCACGGCCGCCGCGGCAACGTGAAGATGGAGATGGAGTTCATCCTGCGCTTCGATTACGGCGCATCCGTGCCCTGGGTGACGCGATTGCAAGAAGGTAGTGAGGCGGGCTCTGGCATCCGCTGCATCGCCGGCCCCGACATGGTGGCGCTGCGCTCGCCGGTGCCGCTGCAAGGCAAGGACCTGACCACCGTCACGCAGTTCGAAGTCGGTCCGGGCGAGCGCGTCGCCTTCACGCTCACGCACAGCGAGTCGCACGGCGGCATCGCGCCGCCGATGAACGTCGAGGAGGCGCTGCGCGCGACCGAGAAGGGCTGGGAAGAGTGGTGCGCGCGCTGCACCGTGCAGGGAGAGTGGGCGCCCTACGTGCGCCGTTCGCTCATCACGCTGAAGGCGCTCACCTATGGACCGACCGGCGGTCTGGTGGCGGCGCCCACCACCTCGCTGCCCGAGAACATCGGCGGCGTGCGCAACTGGGACTACCGCTTTTGCTGGCTGCGCGACGCCACGCTCACGCTGCTCGCCATGATGAACGCGGGCTATCACGACGAGGCGCGGGCCTGGCGCGATTGGCTGGTGCGCGCCATCGCCGGCAGCCCGCAGCAGTTGCAGATCATGTACGGCCTCGCCGGCGAGCGGCGCCTGACGGAGATGACGCTGCCCTGGCTGCCGGGCTACGAGGATTCGCCGCCGGTGCGCATCGGCAACGCGGCGGCGAACCAGCTGCAGCTCGACGTCTATGGCGAGGTGATGGACGCGCTGCACCAGGGGCGCAAGCATGGCTTGCCGAAGCACGAGGCGGCGTGGGACCTGCAATGCGCGCTGCTCAAGCACCTCGAGACCTGCTGGCAGGAACCCGACGAGGGCCTGTGGGAGGTGCGCGGGCCGCGGCGCCATTTCACCTATTCGAAGGTGATGTGCTGGGTGGCGTTCGACCGCGCGATCAAGGCGGTCGAGGCGTTCGACCGTCCGGGGCCGGTGGCGCACTGGCGGCGCCTGCGCGATCGCATTCATGCCGACGTCTGCAAGCAGGGCTGGAATGCCAAGCGCGGCAGCTTCGTGCAGCACTATGGCTCGAAGGAGCTCGACGCGAGCCTGCTGCTCATTCCCATGACCGGTTTCCTGCCGTGCAGCGATCCGCGGGTGCGCTCGACCATCGAGGCGATCCAGCGCGACCTGACCGAGGAAGGCTTCGTGCTGCGCTACCGCACCCGCAAGTCGCTCGACGGCCTGCCGCCGGGCGAAGGCGTGTTCCTCGCCTGCAGCTTCTGGCTGGCCGACTGCCTCATCATGCTCGGGCGCCGCGACGAGGCGCGCAGCCTCTTCGAGCGGCTGTGCCGCCTCGCCAACGACGTGGGTTTGCTCTCGGAGGAGTACGATCCGCGCTCGGGCCGCCACCTCGGCAACTTCCCGCAGGCTTTCTCGCACGTCGCGCTCGTCAACACGGCGATGAACCTCACGCAGGAAGCCAAGCCCGTCGAGCAGCGCGCCGAAAAGAAAGCCGCCTAATTCCGGTAGCATCGGCATCGAGGAGGAAATCACCATGCCCAGGTTGCTCGCGGCACTGACCGCGCTGGTTCTTTCGTGGCCCGCGGCTGCGCAATATCCGGACAAGCCCGTGACGATGCTGGCCGGCTATCCGCCGGGCGGCCTGGTCGACGTCGTGGCGCGCCTCGTGGCCGAAGGCATGAAGCCCAAGTTTCCGCGCGGCCTGAACGTCGTGAACCGCCCGGGCGCCGCGGGATCGGTGGCGGTCGCGGAGCTCGCCCGCGCCACGCCCGACGGCTACACGATCGTGCTCACGCCCGACTCGGCGCTGGTCATCGCGGCACAGCTGCAGGATCTCTCGTACAAGACGCCCGACGACTACGACCCGTTCATCAACCTGGTCGCCTATTACCCGATGATCGCGGTGCGCACCGAGTCCGAGTACAAGACCATCCAGGACCTTCTCGCGGACGCGAAGGCCAACCCCGGCAAGATCCGCGTCGGCTCGCCCGGCGAAGGCACCACCAGCCACCTCAACCTCGAGGAGCTGATGTCGAAGACCGGCGCGAAGATGATCCACGTGCCGTTCCAGGGCTGGGCGCAATCGAGCCCTGCGCTTCTCGGCGGGCACATCGAGGCGGCGGTGGCGCAGCCCGGCGAGCTGAAAGGCGCGGTCGACGGCAAGCGCATGCGCGTGCTGGTCAACTTCCGGCCCGAGCGGCTGAAGAGCTTCCCCGACGTGCCGACGGCGAAGGAGCTGGGGTGGGATGTGGCGAACGGCGTGTGGTACATGCTCCTCGCACCCAACGGCACGCCGCCGGCGGTCATCCGCTATCTGCACGACGCGGCGAAAGCGGCGATGGACGATCCGAAATTCGCCGCCGACATGGCGAACCGCGGCATCGACGTCGACTACCGGCCGGGCAGTGCGCTGCGCGCCGATCTCTGGCGGGAACACAAGGCCTACAGCCAGCTCTTGCGCGCCGTTGGTCTCATCAAGAAATAAAGGCGGCGATCAAGGCCTTCACCTGGTCGGCGGCTTCGATCTGCGGCACGTGGCCGACACCCGGTAGCGAGCGGTACTCCGCGCGGGGAAAAGCGCGAGCGATCTCCCTGCACCCGGCTTCCGGCGTGACGATATCGTCGCTGCCGCAAGCGACGAGCACCTTTTTCTGGAAGCGCCGTGCGCCGGTGACGAGCGAGCCTTGCGCGAGGCAATGCAGTGCCTGCCGCATGCCCTGCGGCCGGATGCGGCGGTGGTTCCATTTAACGAGCTCGAGGGCAAACGGCGACGAGCCCTTTGCCACCACCGTCGGCGATCGACGCTCCGCCAGCCCGTCGGGTCCCAGCTTGTCCAGCTCTTCCAACCTGCCGCGCAGCCGCTCCTCGCGATCGGCGAGTGCCGCATAGCCACCCGCGGGTCCGAGGAGGATCATGCTGCGCACGCGCTCGCCGTGGGCCGCGGCATAGGCGCCGGCCATCAGGCAGCCGAGCGAATTTCCCACTAGCACGATGTCTTTCAGGAGCAGGCGGTCGATGAACTCGTGCAGCGCCTGCGCATAGTCCGCGGCCCGCGGCTTCTCCGCCCCTAGGAAATCCGACTCGCCATAGCCCGGCGCGTCCCACGCGATGAGGCGATAGCCCGCCAGGCTCTCCAGCTGGCAAAGCCAGCCGGCCGAGCTCGAGCCGATGCCGTGCAGCAGGACCAGCGCCTGGCCGGCGCCGGTCTCGCGATAGGAGATGCCCTTCGACTGCCGCCGCGGAAACTTGTCGATGCGCTGATCCAGGTCCATCGATCGCGTATTCTCCAGCAGATGAATCGCAGCGCGGAGATCGTCGGCGGCGGTTTCGCGGGCCTCGCGGCGGCGTGCGCGCTCGCCCAGCGCGGCTGGCGCGTGCGCCTGCACGAGCGCGCCGACCGCCTGCGCACGGCGGGAGCCGGCATCAACGTCTACGAGAACGGCCTGCGCGTCCTCGAGGCGCTCGGCGCGCTCGACGACACCGTCCGGGACGGCGCCCGGGCGAAGCTGCGCGAGACGCGCGACCAGGACGACCGCCTGCTCTCTGTCCACCACTGGAACGTGCGCGTCTACGGCGTGCTGCGCCAGCGCATGATCGATGCGCTCGCCGCCGCGGCGCGACGCGCAGGCGCCGAGATCGTCGCCAACTCCGAAGGCATCGGCGCCACGCCGGCCGGCGAGCTGCAACTCGCCAATGGCGAGCGTTTGAAGGCCGATCTCATCGTGGCTGCCGACGGCGTGAATTCACGCCTCCGCGATGGCCTGGGCCTGGTGAGCGAGCAGCGCTATTTGCGCGACGGCTGCATCCGCGTCCTGATTCCGACGCGCAGCGCTGCAGAGGGCCTCGACAGCCGCACCATCGAATACTGGTCCGGACACCGCCGCCTGCTTTTCAACCCCTGCAGCCCGACGCACCTCTATCTCGCGCTCTCGATGCCGCACGACGATGTGCCCGGGCGCACGCTGCCGGTGAATAAAGCGCTGTGGGCGCAGTCGTTCCCTCATCAGAAAGCGCTGATCGAGCGCATCGGCGACGATGGCCGCTACGATCGCTTCGAGTACATCACCCTCAAGCGCTGGTCGGCGGGCCGCGTGGCGGTGATCGGCGATGCCGCGCACGCCCTGCCGCCGAACATCGGGCAGGGCGCCGGCTGCGCGATGATGAATGCGCTGTCGCTCGCCGTGTTCCTCGAGCGCGGCAGCGACGTGCCGACTCAGCTCGACGCGTGGGAGCGTGCCGAGCGGCCGCTCACCGATCACAGCCAGCGGATCTCGCGCCTCTATGGAATGCCGACCTTCTGGCCGGCGCCGCTGCGGCGCCTGTTCTACGCCGCGGCCGGTCGTTCGCGCTGGCTGACGGCGCAGCGCACGAGGAGCGCGCGCCACATACCGACAGGAACTACTTAGTTCCGAGCCAGCCCTTCTCGGAGATATCGAAGATCACGCCGTCGGGGTCCTTGTACTTGACCTCGAAATTCACCTCTGCCTTCGATTTGCCGAGCGTGAAGAAGAACTTGCCGCCCGCCGCCTCGATGCGCTTCTTCGCCGCCTCGATGTCGTCCACCTGGAAGCCGAAGTGGTGCGCGCCGACGAAGTTGCCCGCGTCCTTGAGGCCCGAGCCCGACTCGCCCTTGTACTTGAGGAGCGCGAGATTGATCACGCCGTCGGAAAGATAGATGCCCGAGCCCATCTCGAGGTGCTCCTCGCCGACGCGCTCGAGCTCGAACACTCGCTCGTAGAAAGCCGCCGCCTTCTCCAGATCCTTCACGACGACCGCTATGTGCCGGAGCTTCGCCATGGTGGCTAGTACCCCCGTGCGAGATCGGCCTTGACCTGCTCCGGCGTCCGCTCGTAGACGATCTCGCGGCCCATCGCATTGCCCGCATACGCGAGGCCGTTTCGTGTCGGGCTGAGCTGGCAGCGCACGTTGTGGACGCCTTCGCCAAGCACCACCTCGATGCTTTCGGCGCGCTTGTGCAGAACGACCACCTGGATGGTCTGTCCGGTGCTGGTAATGCGAACCGTGATTTTCTCGGTGGGCATGATCTGCCCGCCGAGTATACCGTCAGGCGTGCGTCACGCCGGTGAGCGCAGGCGCTCGCGTACCAGGTCGATGTGCGAGCGCAGCGCGTAGAGCTCGTCGGCATAGGCGAGCGGCACTCGCACCGTGGCGACCCGGGCCTCGAGCTTGTCGAGCGATTGCAGGAGCTCCTCGCGCGGCCGCTCGTTCGCCTCGAGCTCGGCTTCGATGAGGCGCAGGTTGCGGTACCAGCGAAAGATGCGCGAGCGGATGCGGAAGCGGTAGAGCGGCGGCACCATGCGCGAGATCGGCAGCAGCACGACGACGATCGAGAAGAGCGCCACCCACATGCGGTCGATGAGATTCGCGAACCAGAACGGCAGGTACTGCTGGAGGAGCGGCGGGCCGTTGCGGTAATAGCGCTCGGCGTCCTTGGTGAGCTCGAACTCGCTATGGGCGGCGGCGGGGAACTCGCCGGCGCGCGCGATCCAGCCCGACCCGCTGTGGATGCGCGCCGCCGCCTGCACGAAGAGCTGGATGATGGCCGGATGGACATCGTCGTGCGCGACGAGCGAGGTCGTGGTGGCGATGAGCTGCAGGTCGTGCGGCGGGACATCGAGCGCGAGGTTTGCCACGCCGCGCGGCAGCACCACCGGGCTGATGAAGCGGTAGCGGCGCGCGTAGGCCTCCGCCTGCTTGAACTCGAAGAGCCGGATGCCGGGGGTCTGCAGCAGCATCTGCACGAACGCGGCTTCCGGCGCCGACACCAGCACCAGCGCGTCGAGCTTGCCGTCCAAGAGCGCGATCACCGCTTCGGTGTCGCCGAGCATCGAGCGCTCGAGCTCCTCGCGCTCGACCTGGTTCACCGCCATCAGGCGCGTGAAGATGCCCGGCGTGCCGCTGCCGCGTGCGCCGATGTTCACTTTCTTGCCGCGCAGCTGGGTGAGCGAGGTGAAGTCCTTGAAGCTCTCGTCGCGGTAGAAGATCCACACCGGCTCGAAGAACAGGCTGCCGAGCGACACCACCGGCTCGACGTGCTCGTTCTCGTTGCTGCGGATGGTCTCGCTCGCGCCGCCCTGGACGAAGGCGAGGTCGACGCGCTCCTTGCCGTCGCGCAGCAGCACCAGGTTCTCGCGCGAGCCCACGGTGGGCCGCAGCTCGACCTTGATGCGGTAGCGAGCGAGCTCCGCCGCGTAGCGCTTGCCGAACTCGGCATAGGCGCCGTTGTCGGGTCCCGTGGCGAGGATCACGCGCCTCGGCGGCGTGGGATCGAGCCAGAAATACGCGAGGACGAGGAGCGCGACGCCGATCAGGAAGAACGGCCCCCACGCGATCACGAGATCGCGCACCGAGATCAACGTCTCGCGGACGACGCGCGGCACTAGGCGGCGACTTTTTGGCTGATGGGCGCTTTCGGCAGCCGCGCCTCGCCGGGCTCGAGAACGAAGGTGAAGCCCAGCTCGTAACCTTCACCTTGGCGCACGAAGTTGCCGATCAAAGCGCGCGTCACGCCGAACTGCGAATCGGTCTCGAGGTGCGGATCCTCCGGATCGTAGACCTGCGAGGCGATGGTCTTGTAGCCCGGCTTGTGGATGAGGAAGTGCAGGTGCGCCGGGCGCATGTTGTGGCGTTTTTGCGCACGAAGCAGGGCGCCCGTCGGTCCGTCGGTCGGCACCGGATAACCGGCCGGCTTCACGCTGCGAAAGCTGAACGAGCCGTCGCCCTGAGTCGTGAAGAGGCCACGCAGGTTCATCTCGGCCTGCGACGCATCCTGGTTCTCGTACAGGCCGGCAGGCGAGGATTGCCACACGTGCACGTCGGCGCCGGAAATCGGCATGCCTTTTTCATCTTTCACGAAACCCTTGAAGGTCAGAACAGGACCGGGCGTCGGCGAACGCACGATCGATGCACCTTCGGCGCAGCGCGGCGCGTCGGCGCGGTAGAAGGGACCGAGGTTGTTCGCCTGCGTCGGGCGCGTGCCGAGCGCGCCGTTGTTCATCAGGCAGATGAGGTTGGAAACGCCGAGGGCGCCGGCGAGGAGCATCGCCTCGTTGTGGCTGGGCGTGGTCTGTCGCCCGATCGCGTTGAGGGTGCCGATCGCCTCCTGGAATTCGCGCTCGGTGAGCCTCGCCTCGCGCACGAAGGCGTGCAGGTGCTTGACCAGGAGCGTCAGCAGCTCGCGCGTGCGTGCATCGGGCGTGCGGTGCATCTCGCCCAGCACCGCGGCGGTGACGTCGTCCTGCGACTTGATGATCATGACTTCCTCCGACGGAGGAAGTCTACTTCAGCCCCTGTGTTGGCCGCCGCCGCTGTGCATCGCGCCGCCGCCTCCACCGCTCCGGAAGCCACCGCCGGTGGCCGCTTGGTAGCCGCGATTGAACCGCGGTTCATTGAAGCGGACCTGCGGCGCCGGCATCGGCGCTGCGACACGCGCCGGTGGCGTCCACGCGGGCGCGGCGCGAGAGATCGGCGCCCGTTGCCAGTTCCACTGCGTGGACGACTGCGGCAGCGGGCCGCTGTGGACGATCGGCGCGCGGCGCGACTCGGGTATCTGGTGGAAGGGCGTCACTTGCACGGGACGCGAGACCGGCATCGCACGCATCGGGCGCACGATGCGAACCGGAGCGATGACGCGGGTCACGACGACCGGGCGCCAGACCCACGGCCGCCAATACACGGGCCGATAGGCCGGCCACCACCAGGTCCCGTACACGATGTACGGGTTGTAGTACGGCGCATAGATCACGCTCGGGTATACCGGCTGCACGACGATGTCCTGGCCTTGCTGGTAGACGTACTGCTGCGCGTTCGACTGCAGGTTGCCGGTCGCCTGCGCGCGGCTGCGTAGTTGCTGGATCTCCGCGTTCACCGCGTCGGGCGAGCCGGTGTAGGCCTCGCCGAGGTCGGCAAGCCATTGCGGGCTCTCGGCCGTGCGCGAGAGCACGTCGGGATAGGTGACGAGCGCTTTCACGCTCGGGTTCCAAAGCTGGCCGTCCACCGCCGCGAGGGCGGCATCGCCCTGCAGCTGCGGATTGGCGCGCGACCATGCGAGCGCCGCCGCGACGTCCTGAGGGAACATCGACGCGTTCAGGATGAGGGTGACGAGCGGGTCCGGGTAAAGCGCGATCGGCGCCAGCACCGCGTCGAGCTCGCCCTGGCTGAACTCGCGCTGCGCGTGCGCGCTGACCGCGCCGAGCCCGATGGCGATGGCGACGAGGAGGCGGAGGACCGTTTTCACGCATTCAATGTAGACCCGTGCCATGCGTCCTGCTGCATCAATGTGTAACCAGATGTTGGGCACGAAGAATGCAAGGGGTTGGCGCGATGAGATTTCTGACCCTCGTTCTCGGCGCCTGCCTGGCGTGCGGCGCACAAGCGGATAGCGGGATAGCGCGAACGACGCCTACTTCCGTGCGCTCGACCTGAACGGCGACGGCTATGGCACCGCGCCTAGGCGGCGTTGAGCCGCATGCGCACTTCCCATCGCCGCGCCTGCGTGGCGACGATCGCCTTGACCGGCAGATGGTCGGAGGCCGCGGCGGCAAGCGCGGAGCGGTGCGCCTTGAGCGCGAGCAGCGCCGGACGTGGACGCACCCAGACGCGATCGAGTGCGAGGAGCGGCAGGCGCGAGGGAAACGAGCGCTCGACCACCGAATGCCCCAGCAGCCGGTTGAACCAGCGCAGCGGCCGGCTGAAGGGGAACCACTCGTTGATGTCGCCCAGCACGATCAGGCGCTCCTGCGTCTCGCGCACCAGCTCGATCAGCTTGCGCACCTGCCAGCGCCGCTCGGGCGCGAAGAGGCCGAGGTGGGTGACGATCACGCGCACCGGCTGGCCGCACACTTCCAGGTCGACGTCGAGCGCGTTGCGCGGCTCGCGCCGGCCATAGCCGAGCTCGAGCCTCCGCACGTCCAGGATTTTTCTTCGGGTCAACAAAGCATTCCCGAAGGGGCCGTCGTGGCGGATCAGCGTGAGCCCGGGGATCACGGTCATGTCCAGCCGCCGCGCGATGTAATCGAGGCGGTAATCGACCTCCTGCAAGCCGACCGTGTCGCAATCGAGCTCGCGGATCACCGCCGCGATGCGCGCCGCGTCCTTGCGGCCGTCGGTGCCGACGCAGCCGTGGACGTTGTAGGAGGCGATGCGCAGGCAGCTCTCGGGGAGCTGGTCCGAGAGCGCCTGCCAGTTAGCGAGGCTCTGGGAGTGCCGGCTCATTGGCGTGAACACGTCGGCTCATGCTCGTGAACCAGCGCGTCACCGCCACGATGCCACCCGTCAGCAGCGCGACCGCCGCGCCAACCAGCCACCAGTTCACGTCGCCCGTGCCGGTGAGCGCAGTCTCGATGGCGGCGCCGAAGATCGTGGTGGCGAGCGTGCCGGGCAGCAGGCCGATCGCCGTGCCGAGCGCGACGTGCCAGAGGCGCATGTGGATCGCGCCGGCGACGATGCTCTCGACCACGAACGGCGCGATCGGCACGAGGCGCAGGAGCGTCATGGCGAGCAGTCCGTAGCGCTTCAGCACATCGATCATGCGATCGAGCTTCGGCCCGGCGAGCCGGCGCACCGTGTCGCGCCGCATGCGGCGCCCGATGTAATAGGTGACGACCGACGAGGCGACGATGCCGGCGAGCGCGTAGCCGAAGCCGAGCCAGGGCCCGAAGGCGATCACGGCCGCGAGCGTGATCAAGGGCCGGGGGAACATCACCATGCACGCCGGGGTATACGACGCCATCAGGACGAGCGGCGCCCACCAGTGCGAGCTGAAGTCCTTGGCCAGGTCCAGCACCGCTTCGGCGTTGACGGCGTGGGCGAGCGGGCTCCAGCGCCACAAGGCGGTCAAGCCCAGTATGAACACCGTAAGGAGCGCAAGGCGGCCCCACGCCGGTCTTTCCGGGGCCGCGGGCTCGTCATGCTGGCGGTCGAGAAGCAGTGCCTCGAGCGCGATGGGCTCGTCCGGATCGGCCACCGCGGCGACGCTCACCACGGCATCGGACCATTCGGGTAGCGAGGCGAGCTCGCGCATCGAGCGACCCTCGTGCGCCAGCACGTCGATCGCGCCGTGCAGGCTGCCGGTACGCTCGATCTCGACGCGCACCTTCTCGACCGGCACGCCGACGTGCTCGGCGAGCAGCCGGTCGCGGAAGCGGCGGATGGCGTTCGCCACCTGCGGTCGGCCGCGCGCCTCGATCGCGATGTCGGCTTCGGTGTCGAGGCCGAGCGAGCGGTTGCACAGGTTCGAGCTGCCGATGCGCAGGATCTGCTCGTCGGCGATCATCACCTTCGAGTGCACGTCGAGGCAGCAGCGCTCGGGCAGCCCCGGCACGTGCGGGTAATAGACGTGGAAGCGGCCGTGCGTGTCGGCCTTGCGCAAGCGCTCGATGAGGCGCGTGCGCAGGATGTGCATGGTGTGCTCTTCGAGCCAGCCGTGCGAAAGCAGGCGCAGCACGAGCACGACCTCCGGCCCGTCGGGCTCGGCGAGGCGCTTCTCGAGCGCCGCGCCGATGCGCGGTGCCGTGAAGTACTGGTTCTCGATGTAGAGCGTCTTGCGCGCGGCGCCGATCATGTCGAAGTAGAGCTTCTCGATCTCGCGCACCGCCGGCTGCTCGGCTTTTGGCGGCGCCGTGCGCGCAATGCCGACTTCGACGCCCTGCAGGTCCGGCGCAAAGCTCTGCGGCCACGGGTCGTTGTCGCTGATCCCGCGGAAGGTGACCGGCTTCAGCTTCTGCCCGGTGGCGGCGAACCAGCGCTCGCGCGTGAGCGTGGCGAGGCTCCTCGCCGCTTCACCGTCGAGCGCCACCATCAGATCGTGAAACGGCGGATAGGGCTTGCCGTAGGCGACCCGCCGCGGATCGTCGGCCGCGTGGTCGGGACCGTCCCAGCGACGCACCGTGAGATCGATGCCGCCGACGAAGGCCACGGTGTCGTCGATCACCACGATCTTCTGGTGATGCGAGCCGGCCACCGGATGCGTGTCGTCGTAGCGCAGGTGGACGCGGCGCGCCGGCGTCCAGCCGAAGCCGTAGAGCGGGGGGAACTCCCGGTCGGCGCCGAACACCATCGGGTAGTCCCAGTTCAGGATGTGCACGTGCAGCGTGTGGCGGCGCTGCACCAAGTAGTTCAGGAAGTCCCCCAGCAACGCCGGCGGACCGTTCGGCACCTCGGGATCGAAGTGCAGCCGCGTCTGGCTGTTGAAGTCCCAGCCGAGGATCGTGATCGAGCGCTTGGCGCGCAGCGCCGCCTCGGCGAACGCCTTGAAATAGTCGGCGGCATCGACAAGGAACGCGACCCGCTCGCCGCGGGCCACCGTCCAGCAGTTGTATCCCGGACGAAGAAGCGAAGGCGTGCTCTGCGCCGGATGCAGGCGGCTCGGCGCCGCGGCGCCCGCATTTTGGCGCCGCATCCCACGGTCGAGATAGAGCACGCTGCCCATGGCTTCCTACCGGGTGCGCAGCGGTGCGGTGCTCTGCGGCACGGCGATCGGCGCCGGCGTCGAGACGCTCGCCGGCGGCGTATCGCTGATGCCGCGCGGGAAGGGGCTGTCGCTCGTCTGGTTGCGGATCGACCTCGACGCGCCCGCGGCGCCCTGGCTGAAAGTGTTCTGGAGCGCGGCGGCAGGGCTCTGCTGCACCGCCGTGCTTGCGTTCGTGGTGGTCGTGACGACGCCGTTCACCTGCGCAGTCCCCGCGGGTGTGACGAGGGCGCCGCCGGTGAGGGCGGCGGCGATCTGCTGCGCTGTCGGCGCGGCGACGCCGCGCGTGATCAGCGACTGGCGCACGTTCTCGAGCGTCTGCGCGATCTGCAGCGTGGTCATCGTGCCCGAGGGCGTGAACGTGACGACTTGCGTGCCGCCGGTCGGCAGCGCCGTCGTCAACGAGATCGGAATGCCGGAGGCGAGCCCGTTCACCAGGTTGTCGAAGTTGGCCTGGCCGCCGGCGAAGGCAACGAGCTGCGGCGCGAGGCGCTGCACCTCGAGCGGATTCGAGAGCGCTATGGTCGGAGGCAGGATTTGCGTCTGCATCGCCGCCTGCGGGAATGCGCTCGCGCTGAGCGCGAACAGGAAAAGAAGAGCGAGAGTTCTCATGGTCGTTACCTCGGGAGAACGCCGGGAAGCGGGTAGACGCCGTTGACGGTCGTGATCGTGCCGCCGACGAGCGCGGTGCGGATCTGGTCTTCCGACGGGTTGATGATGCCGAGCCCGGCAAGCTGCCTGAGCGCTTCGTCGCGCGCCGGGACCGGCAGCGTCGGCGCGGAGCCGCCCGCGGCCGAGGTGCCATAACCCGGCACCGGTGTGCCGGCCGCGACGATCTGGCTCGCGATGCTCGCCTGGACGCCGGCGAGATTGAGGATTCCGGGAACGCTGACCCGACCGGCCGGCACGTCGAGCGGACCGCCCGCGAGCAGGCGCGCGACTTCCTCGGCGGTCGGCTCGGCTACGCCGAGCAGCCCCAGCTGCTGCCGCGCACGCTCCACATACGCCACGGCGTCCGCCGCATTCAGCTTGCCCGGGGCGCGGAAGCTCGTCACCTGGGTCATCCCGGTCGTGAGCGGCGTGATCAGCGTGACCTGCGTGCCGTCGATCAGTCCGGCGAGCAGATTTTGCAAATTGGGATCGGCCGCCTGCGCATGCGCAAGGAATGCGCAGGACGCCAGCGCTGCGGCGGCGAGCAGGCGGGGCAGCATGCACCCCCGCTTGCAACTTACATGCCGCTAGATCTTGAGCAACTTTTTTGCGTTGCCGCTGAAGATCTTCGCTCGGTCTTCGGGACCCAGCGGTACGTGGTCCATCCAGCGCACGCCGGGCGGGTTCGGCACGAAGGGATAGTCGACGGAGAAAAGGATGCGGTCGACGCCCATCTCGAGCACGCAGCAGATGAGCGCGGGCGTCGAGAAGTTGCCGCTGGTCGTGATCCAGAAGTGCTCGCGGAATGTGTCGCGGAACGCGCTCTTCTTGTCCCGGGACAGCGCCATGTCAATGCGCCAGAGGGAGAAGGGCAGCGACTCGCCCAGGTGCCCGAGGATCAGCTTCACGCCCGGATGTTTCTCGAACACGCCCGAAAGAACGAGGCGGATGCCCTGCGTCGCCGTCTCCACCGTGAATCCCCATGCCGCGGTGAGGAGCGCGGGGAACTCTTTCAGATAGTCACGGTAGTACGCCTCCACCACCGCCGGGTGCGGCACCGCCGGGTGGATGTAGAGCGGCACGTCGAGCGCCCGTGCGCGCTCGAAGATCGGCCAGAACCGCCTGTCGTCGAACCAGACGCCGTTGGTGAGGCCGTGCACCATCGCGCCCTTGAAGCCGAGCTTCGTGACGGCGCGCTCGAGCTCGTCGGCTGCGGCCTTCGGATTCGCGGTCGGCAACACGGCGAAGGCCTCGAAGCGGCCGCGCGATGCCTGGACGCGCTCGCGCAGCCGGTCGTTCGCCGCTTTCGCCAGCGCCGGCGCCGATTCCGCATCCAGGCGCTGCGTCGCGGGCGCGCTGTGCGAGAGCACCTGGATATCGATGCCGGCCTCGTCCATCTCGCGGATGCGCAGCGCGCCGACGTCTTCCAGCCGCTCGCGCAGCGGTCCGGGCCGCGCCTCGGGTCCGCCTTCCTTCCAATGGCGGGCGATCTCGGGATCGAGGTAATGCTCTTCGAGGGCGATGACCTGGGTCTTCACGGATTCCGTACCAAGCACGTAATTATGTTCGACTGACAAAACAATTACGTACTTAGTACAGAACTACTGCTCGGTCCAGCGCGCCCGCGCGCGGCTGAGGACTTTTTCGGCGGTGCGCGGCATGTGGTCGTTCAGCCAGAAGAGCATCGCCTGTCCGGCCGGCATCTGCGCCGAGGGGCGGTGCGCCGCCGACAGCGCGGCGAGCATGCGGACGAGCTCCGGGTCGAGGACCTCGGCAACGGCGGCGCTGACTGCGTTCTCGAAGGCCGCCTCGTCGAATGCCGGACACACATGGGTGTGCTCGGCGCAGAGCGCCTGCAGCGATCCGTCGTAGGCGTGGCCCTCGAGGCTGTCGATCGGGCACGCGCACAGGAGCTGGAATTCGTGCACGCCGAGCAGCGCGCGCCAATAGTTCTCGCAGCGCCGGGCACTGGCGCGCCCGCCCGAGCGCCAGAGCGCATCGGTGACCTCGCTGAACACGCGCACGTGCGGATGGCGGGCGCGGGCCAGCGCGAGGACGCCGTTCATCACCTCGTTGAAGCGCTGCCGGTTCGGCGCCACGCCGAGCATCACCTGCAGGCCGAAGAGCCTGAGCTGGCCGCTCAGCACGCGCTCGCGCGCGACGACGCCGGATTTGCGCAGCTGCTCGACGAGGAGCTGCCAGCGCGGCGTCGAGGCGATGACGACGACGGCATCGTCGGCGCGCAGCCCGGCGGTGACGAACTCGGTGAGTCCGTCCAGCAGGCGGGTTTCTTCTTGGTAAAGCTGGAGCGCGTGCTGCATGCCCAACGACGCTACGACGAAAAATGTGTCAGGGCTAGCGCGTTGTAAGGGATTCCTCGACGGCTTGGACGCCGGTAGCCGTGGCTCTACATCCGAAACGGGAAACCGTTACGGCGGTACTGGATCATGAGCCAGCCGCCGAGCATGCCGCCGAGGTGCGCGAAATGCGCGATGCCGGCGGCCGTCTGCGTGATGCCGAGGAAGAGCTCGAGCGCGGCGAAGCCGAAGACGAAGACGCGCGCCGGAAGCGGGATCGGCGGGAAGAGCAGCAGCACCCGCCGGTGCGGGAAGTAGATGCCGAAGGCGAGGAGCAGGCCGTAGATGCCGCCGGAGGCGCCGACCATCGGCGCGGGCGGGCTGCCCAGGGCCGAGGTGACGATGAGGTGGCAGACGGCGGCGCTCACCACGCAGGCGAAGTAGTAGAGCGCGAAGAAGCGCGAGCCGAAGAGGCGCTCGATCTCGCCGCCGAACATGTAGAGCGCGAGCATGTTGAAGAAGATGTGCGCGAGGTTGCCGTGCAGGAAGCTGTAGGTGACGATTTGCCACGGCTCGAACGGCGAGTCGAATCCGCCCGGCGGCCAGAGCGCGAACTGGTCGACGCCGATCATGCCGGAGTTCTCCAGCACGTAGACCGCGACGTTCGCGATCAGCAGCCACTGCGTTACAGGCGGCAAGGGTGAAGAGCGATCTTATTTATTCCACTTTGGCGCCGGATTCGCGCACCAGCTTGGCCCAGTAAGGGGTTTCGGTGTTGATCTCGGCCTGGAACGCTGCGGGCGATGCCGAAGGCGTCGAGTCCATGCCCTGCAGCGCGATCTTGTCGCGCACGTCGGGCTTGGCGAGGCCTTTCGCCATCGCCGCGTGCAGCTTCTGGATCGCGGCCGGCGGCGTGCCGCTGGGCACGAAAAGCCCGAACCAGAACGTGAAGTCATAGCCCGGCAGTCCGGCCTTCTCGGCGCCCGGAATGCCGGGGATCGACGGCGACGAGTCGCGCGAGCTGACCGCGAGCGCGCGCACGCGCCCGGCGCGGATGAAGCCCATCACGGTCGGCGCGGTCGCGAAGTTCACTTGCGTGTCGCCCGCGAGGAGCGACTGCGTCGCGGGGCCGCCGCCCTTGAACTGCACGTGCGTGAACTTGATTCCCGCCACCGATTCGAACAGCACCGAGGCGAGGTGCGGCGCGGAGCCGAAGCCGGCAGAGGCGTGGAACAGCTTCCCGGGGTTCGCTTTTGCGTATGCGATCAGCTCCTTCAGGTCGTGCACCGGCAGGTCGTTGTTGACGCAGACGAGCGTCGGCCCCGTGGCGATGCGCGACACCGCGGCGAAATCCTTGTCCGGATCGTAGGTCAGCGACTTGTAGAGCGCCCGGTTGATCTCCATGTGGCCGGCATTGAGGACCGTGTAGCCGTCGTTCGGCGCGCGCGCCACGTAGTCGTTGGCGATGTTGCTGCCGGCGCCGGGCTTGTTCTCGACGATCACGGCGACGCCGAGCTCCTTCTGCAGTTCGTCCGCCGCGAGCCGGGTGAGGAAATCGCCCGACCCGCCCGGCGGATAGCCGACGACGATCTTGAGTGGCTTGCTGGGGTAGGGCTGTGCGATCGCGGCCGCAGCCATGGCCCAGGTGGTCAGTAATGCAGCGAACCTCATCGCTTCCTCAACTGTGCAAGAACCCGGTCGGGATAATCGCTCGCGATGCCGTCGACGTCCATCGCGATCATGCGCGCGATATCGGCCGGCTCGTTCACGGTCCACACCGTCACCCACATATCCCACTGGCGCGCGGCGGCCAGCTTCTCCGGCGTGACTCGCTCGAAATCCGGCGACCAGATCTTGCCGCCGGCGTCGTGCACGCGCGCCGGCTCCGAGCCGCGGCCCTCGGTGCAGTACACCGTCGGCAGCTCCGGCGCCTCGCGCTCGAGCACCTTGAGCAGCCGCCAGTCGAAGGCCTGCACCGTGGTGCGCCGCTCCATCCGCGCCTTGCGCACCTCCGCGATCAGCGCGCGGGCGAAGGGCTCGGGCGGCCACGTCTCGTCCGGCTTGTCGGCATCGCTCTTCGGCTCGATGTTGAAGCGCACGTCGACCTCGCCCACCTGGGCGAAAAGGTCGGCGAGCCTCGGGATGCGGGTGCCGTCCACCGGCTTCTGCAGCGGAAACTTCTTGCCGTAGGCGCTGTTCGGATCCAGGCGGCCGACGTCGTAGCGCTGCAGCTCGGCAAACGTCATGTGGTTGATCGGCGTGGCGCGGGTCACCCATTTCCCGTCTGGGTCGCGCGCGATCCCGGGATTCAAGCCGCGATCGTGGTGCACGACGACCACGCCGTCGCGCGTGACGCCGACGTCGAGCTCGAGCGTGTTGACGCCCATCTCCAGCGCCCGCGCGAAGGCGGGCAGCGTGTTCTCGGGCAGGTAGCCGCGGCAGCCGCGGTGGCCTTGTACGTCCATCAAAGGATCATCTGGGTCTGCGTCGTGACCGAGAGCAGCTTGCCGGCCTCGTCGGTGATGCGCGTCTCCCAGACGTGCGTGCGCTTGCCCTTGTGGATCGGCTTCGCCTCGGCCTGGATGGTGCCGGCGCGGCAGCCGGCGATGAAGTTGGTCTTGGATTCGAGCGTCGCGGTGCGCTGGCCTTCGGCCAGGTTCGCCACGGTGCCGGCGGCGCCGATCGTGTCGGCGAAAGCCATCAGCGTGCCGCCATGGACGGTGCCGCCGACGGTGATCAGCTTTTCGCTCACTTTGAGCCGCGCGACGACGCGGTCGGGCGTCACCGCGACGAACTCGATGCCGAGGTGCGTCATGAGGCCGGTGTTCCACTCGATCTTCACAGCGCGAAGTCGACCTCGCCGGCGAAGCGCTCGACGCGCAGCCTCGATGCAAAGGGCTCCCGCTCCTTCGCGAACTTGGCGTGCAGCTGTGCGTTGGCCATGTATTTCTCATAGTGCTCGCGCGACTCGATGCCGTAGATCATGGCGTGCGCGCTCCAGCCGCCGGTCGCATCCTCCTTCGGCAGCTTGAGGCGCCGCGTCCAGAGGAAGCCGGGCTGGCGCAGCACCTCGGCCACGTGACCGCCTTCGAGCCAGCGCATGACCTGCGGCTCGCCGCCGGGCGCGATCCAGAAGCGCACGACCAGGAAGAAGTGCGCTTCTTTCATTGGCGGGGCACCAGGGTCCAGAGCATGACGAGGATGATGGCGAGGAGCAGGCTCGCGCTCAAGGCGAGCGACAAGTGTATGCCGATCAGGCTGCCGGTGAGGCCCACCGTCACGCCGCTGAACGACCGCAGTCCGAGCGCCGACATGTTGAAAAGCCCGATGATGCGCCCGCGAATCGGCGCCGGGGCGTTGAGCTGCACGAGCGTCTGGGCCATCGCATAGAACGAGAGCTCGAGGAAGCCGCATACGAAGAGCAGGCACAGGGCAAGCGGATAAGAGCGGGTCCACGCGAATGTCCCCATGGCGACGCACCAGCCGAGGGCAAGGAGGAATGCGGTGCGCGGCGCGGGCGGCAGCAAGCCGCGGCTTTCGAGCACCAGGCCCGCGGTGAACGCACCCGCGGCGTCGGCGCCGAAGAGCATGCTGTAGGTCAGGCGCCCACCGCCGTGGCCGAGGTCGTTCGCGAATTCCGGCATCTGCGCCTGGTAAGCGTTGCCGACGAGAAGCGAGGCGCCGCCGACGAGGACCACCATCGACGCGATCACCTTGCTGTTCGCCGCGGCGCGGAACGTCGCCACCACATCGGCGAAGCTGCGCACGCCAGCGGCGTGCGGGCGATGGCGGTACGGCGCCTTCCACAGCCAGAGGATGAACGGCAGGTAGATGAGCGCGTTGAAGAGGATGCCCCAGGCAGGCCCGAGCACGAGGAGGATCACGCCGCCGACGGCCGGACCCATGAGGAGCCCGAGCCAGCGCGCGGTCGCCGAAAGCCGGATCGCGCTCGGCAGGTGCTCGGGCTCGACGAGGTCGTGGATGTAGACCTGCGACGCGGGTCCCCACAGCACGCCGGCGAGGCCGTGAAAGACGAGGAGCGCTGCCGCGTGCCACATCTCGAGCGCGTCGGCGAGGAACAGCAGGCCCCAGGCGATCGACACGCCCATGAAGACCATCGCGCCGATCTGGATCTGCCGGCGCGGGTCGCGGCGATCGGCGGCGGCGCCGGAGGCGATCGAGAAAAGCAGGAACGGCACCCAGTGCGAGATGATGGCGAAGCCGGCGAGCGCGGGCGAATGGAACTTCTGGAACATGATCCAGTAGCTGATGACGTGCTCGATCGAGTCCGCCATCATGAGCGACGCCGCGCCGGCGAAGTACGAGCGGAATACCGGCTGCCGCAGCGCCACGAACGAAAGGCCGCTCAAGGGTCCAGCTCGGCGTAGTGGCGGAAGATGCCCTGCGTGTTGAACGCGATGCGGCGCTTCGAGGCGAGGTACGCCGCGAGGCGCGGCCGCGCGGCGACGCGATCGTGCAGCGCGACGAGCCTCGGATGCTTCGGCTCGAGCGAGCGCATGGCGCGCGGGAACGAATAGCGCAGTCCCTCCACCATCTGGAAGAGCGACAGGTCCAGATAGGTGAAGGCCTTGGGACGCCGCAGGCGCTCGAAGTAGCCGAGGAACTTGGGCAGCCTGCTGGCGCGGAAATCCTCGGCGCGCCGGCGCGACTCGGGCTTCTGGTCTTCGTAATAGAGGCTCGGCGCGATCGGATGGTGCGTGTCGTGCGCCTCGACCAGCCAGTCGCTGATCGTGAGCTGCTGCTGGTGCAGCCACAGGCGGCCCGCTTCCGATTTCGGCGCGAGGCCGAGGCGTGGGCCGAGGTAATGCAGGATGAGCGCGGTCTGCGCGACCACCGTAGTCCCGGCGCGCAGAAAAGGCGGGGCGAACACCTGGGTGCGCTTCATCTGCACCATCATCGCCTGCATGCCGCGCGGTCGCCGCGCCACGTCGACGTAGTCCGCGCCGGCGTCCTCCAGCGCAAGACGGATGAATTCACCGCGTCCCTGCACGCTCGGCCAGTAATAGAGCTCGTATCTCATAACACCGCTGGTTTGTCCGGCAGCTCGTTCGGGTTCTTTTCACCCGGCGGGAAATGCCGCGCCAGGATCGCCGTCACCGACTGGATGGCTTCGAGCGCGCCGGCTTCGAACCGGCGAGCCTTGAACGAGCGCTCCATCGCGCGGCACACGGCATCCCATTCTGCCTGCTCGACGCGCGCCGCGATGCTCCGGTCGGCGACGATTTCGATTTTGCGATCGACGAGCTGCACGTAGATGAGGACGCCGCTGTTCTCCTCCGTGTCCCACACGCCGAGCTCGCCGAACACCTGCTGCGCGCGGCGGCGGGTCGAGAGGCGCAGCTGGGCGAGGTGCAGCGGGCCTTCCACGGCGAAACGGATCTCGCCGCGGTGCACGCGCTCGGAGGCCTTCACGGCCTGCTGGATCGTGGCAAGCGTCGAGCGCGGCAAGGGCCGCAGCGCGAGCCAATGCGGCGTCAACAGGTGTTTAAAGATGCGACTCATCACCAGCTCCCGCTCGCGCCGCCGCCGCCCGAGCTGCCGCCGCCGCCGCTGAAGCCGCCGCCGCCGCTGAAGCCGCCACCGCCGCTGAACCCGCCGCCGCCGAATCCGCCACTACTCC
>Ga0137403_10000409_pt1 | contig 55097 bp, 53 predicted proteins | sample CZOMad2_1_16fung_FD_122057 | JGI IMG/M metagenome (GOLD analysis project Ga0137403, IMG submission 122057) | Vadose zone soil fungal communities from Angelo Coast Range Reserve, California, USA - CZOMad2_1_16fungal (Hybrid Assembly) | ecosystem: Environmental > Terrestrial > Soil > Vadose zone...
CCGATGTCGAGGAAAAGCATCGTCGCGAGCCGTCGCCTTGCCTGGGCGGGCATGAGCACAAGTTTGGAACTGCTGCGCCGCGAAGGGAAGCTGGGTCAGGCGTGTCGACGGGGCGGCGCCGGACGTTGTCCCGGGTCTGGCCCCGGACGGGGTCTTTTGGGTCGACACGGTGACACCCTGCGGGCGCGGGCTTTGCGGCTACAGGAGCGGGCGTCTGTCCGTTCCGGCCAATGTCCGGGTCTGACCCCAGGCAATGGCTGTTCTGGGCTAGTCGCCGATCCGGAGCACGATTTTGCCGAACTGGTCGCCGCGCTCCATGCGCTCGTGGGCGGCTCGCGCTTCGGCCAGCGGGAAGACCCTGTCGATCACCGGGCGCGCGCGGCCTGACTTCACCAGCTCGAAGGCGCCCGCGAAGTCCTCCCGGGTGCCCATCGTCGAGCCGTAGATCGTCAGCTGCTTCCACCAGACGCGGTGGAGCTGCGCCGGCGGGTTCGGCCCGCTCGTGGCGCCGCAGACGACCACGCGGCCGCCCGGTCGGACGACCGCCAGCGACGTCTTCCACGTCGCCTCGCCGACGTGCTCGACGACGACGTCCACGCCCTCTCCGCCGGTCGCCTGCTTCACCGCTTCCGGAACGTCGCCGCTCGCGTGGTTGACGGCGGCGTCGGCGCCGAGCTCGCGCGCCCGCTCAAGCTTCGCATCGCTCGACGAGGTCACAAGCACCCGCGCGCCGAACGCCTTCGCGATCGCGAGCGAGGCCGTTGCGACGCCGCCGCCGATCCCCCAGACCAGGACCCACTCGCCCTCGCGGAGCTGCGCCTTCGTCACGAGCATTCGGTACGCCGTCTCGAACACCAGCGGGAATGCCGCCGCCTCCTCGAACGGAAGCTCGTCGGGAATCGGAACCACGTACTCCTCGGGCACGGCGATCAGTTCCGCGTCCGTGCCGTCCGTGTGCTCGCCGACGATCAGCCGGCCGTCGTCGAGGCCCGGGTTGATCACGACCCGCTCGCCGGTGTCCACCCGCTCGCCGGCGCCGTCCGAGCCGAGGATCCTCGGCTTCGGCACCGAGGGTCGCCCGCTGCGGATCCAGAGGTCGATGCGATTCAGCGCCGCCGCCCGCAGCCGGACGAGGACTTCGCCCTCCGCAGGCGTAGGATCGGGCGCGTCCTCGTAGCGCAGCACCTCCGGCCCGCCGTCCTCATGAATCGTGATCGCCTTCACCGAGGCACAATCTTCCTATGAACGCTGCTGAGCTGGAGCAGCTGGCGGATGAGCTCGGCATCGACGTCGTCGGCGCGGCGCCGGCAGAGCCCTACGAAGAGACCGAGCAGCACATCCGCGACCGGCGTGCGCGTGGCCTCTTCGCCGACATGCGCTTCACGATGGCCCAGCCCGAGGTCTCGTGCCATCCCGAGCAGCTGCTCCCGAACGCGCGCACCGTCGTTTCCGCTGCGCTCTGCTATTACGCAGACGAGCCGGAACGGCCGCCGGCCCACGGGCGCCTTCCGCGCTACACGTGGTACGACGCCTACGCCGAGCTCCGCGAGAAGCTCGACGAGCTAGGTCGGCGGCTTGGCGGCGACTACCGCGTGCTCGTCGACGAGAACCAGCACGTCGACCGCGAGGCGGCGGCCCGCTCCGGCGTCGGCTTCTACGGCAAGAACACGCTCCTGATCACCCGCCGTTTCGGCTCGTGGGTCGTGCTCGGCACGCTCGTCACCGACCGTGAGCTCGAAACGACGACGCCGCTGGCGCTCGACTGCGGCTCCTGCACGCTCTGCATCGAGGCGTGCCCCACGGGAGCCCTCGACGAGCCGGGGACGCTTGACGCGACCAAATGCCTCTCGTACTGGACGCAGTCGGCCAACGACCCGCCCGAGGCCTACCGCGAAGCCCTCGAGTCCCAGGTCTACGGCTGCGACATCTGCCAGGACGTCTGCCCCTGGAACCGCGGCATCGAGAAGCGTCGCGCAGGCCAACCGCTCCCCGCGAACGCGGAACCGCACGTTGATCTCGTCGACTGGCTCGACTCCGACCCCTCCGAGCTTCGCCGGCGTTACGCCCGCCTCTACGTGCCGAGGAACGACGGACGCTTCCTGCAGCGAAACGCCCGCAGCGCGCTTGCGAACGAGCAGGTGGCAACCTGATGACTCCGGACATCGACCGGCTTCGCGAGACCGAGCGCTGGATCGCCTGGGTGCGTCTGGCCGCAGTGCCGTTCGCGATCGTCGAGGTCGGACTGTTGAGCACCGACGACCCGCCCGGCTACGAGGGCTGGGCCTGGGCGACAACGGGCCTACTGGCGGTCGCCGGCGTCGGTTTCTTCCTGCTCAGTCGCTCGGAGGTCTTCGCGGGTGCGCCTCGCCTGATCGGCCTGCTCGGGTTGACGGTCGACACCGTCATCGTCGCGGTTTTCGTCCTCATCTACCAGTACGAGATCGGCTCGCCGGTCAACCAGCTCTTCTTCGTTCTGTTGGTCGAAGCGGCCGTCCGCTACGGGATCCGCGGCGGGTTGCTGATGCCGCTCGCGATCGCGCCGCTCCTCGCCCTCGCCGAATGGTGGCGGGAGTCGAGATTCGACAATCCGCCCCACGGCTACCAGCCGGACCACATCGTCTTCCCATGGGGTCTGCTGACCCTGACCGGGATGATCGTGGGCTGGCTCGTCGACCGGCTGCGGAAGAAGACGACGACCTCGGAGGCGCAGGTCGCAGAGGCCGAACTGCTCCGTGACGAGCTGGGCCGCCGTGCGGACGTCCTCGAGGCGGCGACACGCTGCGCACGCGCCCTCAACTCTTCGCTCGATCTCGACGAGGCTTTCGAGGCGTTCATCCGCGAGCTGCGCGGCTTCGTCCCGTTCGACAGGATGGCGATCGTCCTCGAAGAGGCGGGAACCGCCCAAGTGTTGGCGGTGGCGGGAGTCGGCGCCGAGGTGGTCTTCTCCCGCGGCTCGCGCCAGCCGGTGGGCCAGACACTGCTCGACGAGATCCTTCGCAGCGGCCAAACGGTCTACCGCGAGGACATGACCCACGCGCGCTACTCCGAGGAGCGCGAGTTCGGCGAGCTCGGCCTCCGCTCCAGGATCGCCGCGCCGCTCCTGCACGGGCCGAGAGCGTTCGGGATGATCTCGCTCGTCCGCCGGGAGCCAAGCGGCTTCAACACCCAGGAGGTCGAGCTCGTCGGGCTGCTCGGACGCCTGGTCGCCAGCGCGGTCCAGAACATCCGCGCCTACGAGGCCGAGCGCAACACCGTCGAGGAGCTCCGCCGGCTGTCCGCCCTCCGCGCCGACTTCGTTTCGCTCGTGTCACATGAGCTCCGGGCTCCGATGGCGTCGGTCGTCGGCTCCGCGCAGACGCTGCGCCAGCGGTGGCGAGAGCTCAACCCCGACCAGCGAGAGTCCTTTCTCGCGCTGATCGGCAGCGAGACGGAGCGGCTGGCGGCGCTCGTCGCCGACGTCCTGGACACCTCCCGAATCGACGCCGGCACGTTCACCTACCGTTTCGCCGACGTCGATCTCGGCGCACTCGTGCGGGATTCGGTCGCGGGCCTGTCGCTCACGCAGGAGGAGGTCAGCGTGGTCGCAGACGTTCACGGCGAGCTCCCGTCCGTGCGGGGTGACCGCGACCGGCTGCAGCAGGTGCTGACGAACCTGCTCGACAATGCGGTCAAGTTCTCGCCGGCCGGCGAGGAGGTCAGGGTCAGCGCCTTCCAGCAGGACTCACGCGTGCGAATCGAGGTCTCCGACCGCGGGCCGGGCGTCCCCCCCGACCAGCAGCGCGTGATCTTCGAGAAGTTCGGACGCGGCAACACCGCCGGCTCTCCGGGCACCCCCGGCACCGGCCTCGGCCTCTACATCGCACGCTCGATCGTGGAGGCGCACGGAGGCGTGCTCGAAGTCTCGTCGGGGCCCGATGCCGGCGCGACCTTCACGCTGAGCCTCCCGGTCGACTCAGCGCGCTGACGGGACGCGGACGCGTGTCAGCCCCAGCTCGGCCTGAAGCTTGCGCGCTCGATCGGCGATCCGCGCGCGCAGCTCCTTCGGCTCGCGCAAAACGGCCTCGCCGCGGAACGAGAGGATCTCGCCGATCAGCCAGTCCTCGCCGCCGACTGCGACCTCTTCGATCGCCGAGCCGTCCTTCAGCAGCCTCGCCGTGCCGCGCTCGAGCCGCCAGCGCGCGACCTCGGGCGAGTACCAGATCTGGACCGGTCTGGCGTCGCGCAGGCCGCGGGGTTCGAAGCCCTCGCGCGGCTCGAAGTCGTCGGCGAGCATTCGGGCGCTCCGCATCCGGTCGAGCCGGAACGAGCGCTCGCCGTCGCGGGTTCGGTCCCAGGTGTGCACGTACCAGTAGGGGAGCCGCCGCTCGATCGAGTACGGCTCGACCAGATGCTCCGAGGTCGACTCCTCGCCCTCCTTGAGGTAATCGAGCTCGATCAGCCGGCGCTCGCGGATTCCCTGGGTCAGCGTCGCGACGAGCCCCTCCTCGTCCTCGCCGATGTGTGGCTGCGGCGTCTGCCCGAGATCGAACTCGCCGAACGTCTCCTCCAGCTTCTTGCGAACCCGGTCGAGCGGGGTTCGCGCGTCGGCGGCGATCATCGGGCCGACGAACTCCAGCGCGAGGCGGATCGCGCGCGCCTCCAGCGGCGTCAGCCGAGGCGGAGCGCGGAACGTGTCGCCGAACAGCTCCTTGTCCACGCGCACCTTCCCGTTGGACAGCTCCGCGTAGATCGCGTAGCAGCCGCCGCCGAAGTTGACGAGATTGAGCAGCGACAGATGCTCCTCGAGCTCGTCCGGCGGGATGTGAAAGCGCTCGATCAGGTCGGAGGCGTCGACGACGGCTTCGTTGCTCTCGCCGCAGCGATCAAGCAGGTAGGCGAGCAATGCCTGGAGCACCGCAAACCGCTCCGGCGCGACCGGCCCGGCGACCCGCTCGAGCTCCTCCTGCTCTCGCGGTTTGGCCTCGGCCGCGAGCTCCTTCGGCGCCCCCTCGTGGCGGTCGCGGACGAGCCGCAAGGCGCGTGCGACCTCCCGCCTCAGCTCCGGAGGCGCGACGGGCGAGGCGCGCCCGTCCTGGCGGACGATCCAGGAGGCGAGCTGCCCCGGACTCGAGTACCCGGTCACGAAGACGCCGTCGTCCACGTGGCCGTGCTCCCCGTACGTCCGTTCGACCCACCAGGCGGTGTCGCCGCCCACCTCGATCCTGGCCTCGCCGGTCAGATCGCCGATCTGCCAGGGCGGGCGGTCGCGGTACGGCTCGATGTCGAACTCCGCCGGCAGGCGGAAATCCCGCTCCCGGCGAGTCGCGAAGCGGATGTCGCCACGGATCCGCGAGACCCGGAAGGTGCGGATGTCCTCCCGGACCAGGTCCTGGCCCACGACGTACCAGGCGCCGTTGTCCTGAAACAGCGCATACGGGTTGAGCGACCGCTCCTCCTCCGAGTCGCGAGAGATCGACCAGTAGTTGAACTTGACCGTGCGCTGCTTCGAGATCGCGCCCTCGAGCTTTCCGAGCCGTCCCGCGAGCTCGGCGGAGTACTCGGGGTCGAGCACCTCGACCCGAAGGGCCGTGTCGGTCGGCGCCTCGGCGAATCCTGGGCGGCCGAGGGCGAGGTTCTGCAGCGCGAGCCGGAGCGGCTCGGCGTAGGCGAACTTGCCTTCCAGGAGGTAGAGCGCCGTCTGCAGGGCGGCGAGCTCGTCGTCCTTGAGATCGAGCTGGGGGAGGAAGTAGGCCTCGGAGCGCATCGTGTACAGCTCCTCGCCCGTGTACTCGTCGCGCTGGGAGTGCAGCGGCACGCCGAGCGCGATCAGCTCGGCCCGGTCGGAATAGAATCGGCGCGCGAACGCCTCGTCCGACATCTCCTGGTAGCCCTCGACGTTCCCCTTGATGTCGCGCGCTGTGACCGCCCGCCGCTCCGCCATCAGGAAGGCGACGAGCGAGAGTTGCCGGATCAGCTTGTCGGTGTCGTGAGACAAGACCCCGCGAGACTAGCGGGTGAAGCCTGTGGAAAACTCCGAGGCGTCGCTAGCGACGCCGTCCAGGAGGCCGCGCCGACATGCGCGGGGCGGCCGCTAACCCCGGCCCCAGAGGGAAGTCTCATTGCGGACGACAGTTGCCGTCGTGGGTCTACGCGGCGACGCGTGACCGCGTCTCGAGATGCTGGTGCGACGGGCAGTAGTCACGGTCGGGCAGTGGGGTGCGCTGGCACGGCTTGCCCTTGCGCGTCGTCGCGCGGCACCGCGAGATGCCGCCGTCGAAGGCGCCTGCCTCGATCTGCGACTCGATGAAAGCGCAAGCGGCGGAGACTCCCTCGCTCACGGCCCAGGCGACCTGCGCCTGCGCGGTGATCGGGAAGTAGCGCCGGATGTCCTGGAAGAGGGCCCGCTCGGGCTTCGCGAAGTAGAGCGGGTCGGTCGCCAGACGCTCCATCGTCTGCTCGCAAGCATCGAGCACCTGGCGGCGGTATTCGATGCGGGTCTCGGGGTCGACGTACGGGTCTACGAGATCCTTGATCGAGCGATAGATCGCCCGCGAATACTGATACATACAGGCCTGGATTTGCACCATTCGCTCGTCAGAAATCAGTATCCCGTCCAGCCTATTAACTCCCCGCAAAGCTTTGTTAAGTACCGATTAATCCTCCATCGGCTTCTCCGACCGGGGGACAGCTTAAACGGTTTCCGGCTTGTCACAAAGTCCGGGCCGAAGTTTTCTTGTGAGAAAACGCGCTAGGGGTGATCCGTTTGGGCTAGGGCGTGATCCGTGTGGGGTATGCCCGCTTGTACCCACGCGAATGGGCTGTCGTGGCGGCGGTGCTCGCGTCGTCGAGCGAGGTGTAGACGCCGCTGAAGAGCACGTAGTAGCCCGGGTGGAGGCTCGCGTACTTCGAGGAGTCGATGATCCCGACGGCCTGGAGGCCGCTGTGCTCGGCGGCGCGCGCCTGCGCGAGCGCGAATTCGCGTCCGTTCGCGGTTGGCAGGGAGGCGAGCACGACGGTCCAGCCGCTCTCGCCCGCGGGCCACTCCTTCAGGGCCAGGGCCGGCGCCGGGGTCTGTTCGGGGGGCGTAGGTTGCGTGCCTGTTTGCGTCAGCGGGACCGTGGGCGTCGTCACTGTGCGCTCGGGCGGCGGAGGGATCGTCGAAGAGGGCGCCCCGAAGGGGCTCGTTCCCGTCACGTAGTCGGCGCGCTTCTGGTCCTGTGACACGAACGCGGCGGCGCCGATGCCGGCGAGTGCCGCAATCAGCAGTGCGAGCAGCGACGGCCAGACCCAGTCGCCTGGATACCAACCGAGCTGCCTTCGCCAGGCCCGGCCGAGCCCCGGGACAAGGCCCTTCGCCTCGACCGGAAGCCGGAGGCCGCATTCCAGGCAGTACTCCTGGTTCGGTTCGTGCGGCGTCCCGCAACGCGGGCAGGGCGGCCGGCTCGTTGGCTGGACGCTCTGCGGCTCCTCGACGGGAGGTTCGCCATCGCGGGGAGGCGAGACCGTCACCGCCTACTCCTCCCAGCGGTCGGGCTTCGGGCTTCCTTCCTCGGCGCCGACCCCGGCCGGCCTGATCACGGTTGCGTCGGGCTCGCGCTCGCCGTCGCCGTTGGCAGGCGGCTCGGCCGCTTTGCCGCAGCTCGGGCAGAACCCGGCGTCAGCCGGCAGCGGATGACCGCACTGCGTGCAGGTGACGACAGCCTGCTCACCGACAGGGCGTCCGCAGTTTGCGCAGAAGTGCGACCCCCAGATGATCGGCGCGCCGCACTCGCAGCGGCTTGCCGTCGCGCGCCGGCCCGCCGCGGCGGCGGCCAGCATCGAATCGAGCTCGTGCAGGCGCGTCTCGAGGTTGGCAATGTCTCGCGCATGCTCGCTCAGGAGGTCTTCGCGAAACTGTTCCCGCCGGTACATCTCCATCGCGAGGCCGCCGAGATCTCGGAGCAGCTCCTCCCGGGCCTTCAGGATCGCCTTGCGCTCCCGCCGCAACGCGCCGGGAGAGCTCGCGCGCCGAATCGGACGCTGCGGCGCCGCCGCGTCGGAAGGCTCCGTCTGGCCGCGCTGCCACCGGCGGCGTCCAGGCAGGGGAAATCGCGGCACGGGCGCCGACTTTAGCAAGGTGAGCGGGCGTTTCTCTGGCTCGTTACAGGTCGATGACGACCAGCCGCTCGTCCGTCAACTCGCGCACCGCGTAGGCAGGGCCTTCGCGGGTGTTGCCGGAATCCTTGACGCCGCCGTAGGGCATCTGGTCGGCCCGGAACGTGGGTGCCTCGTTGACGATGACGCCGCCGAATTCGAGCTCCTGGGCGGCACGCAGAGCGGTCTCGAGCTTGGTCGTGAAGATCCCGGCCTGGAGGCCGTAGCGCGTGCCGTTGGCGAGCTCGATCGCCTCGTCCAGCGAGCCGACCGAGTTGACGGTGCAGACCGGGCCGAAGACCTCCTCACAGCTCACCTTGAGCTCGGGGCCTGCGGCGGCGATCACTGTTGGCCGGATCAGCTCTCCGTCGAGCTCTCCACCGGTGAGCACGCGCGCGCCGCCCGCCCGGGCCTCTTCGATCCACTCGAGGATCCGCTCGCGCGCGTCCTCGTCGATCACCGGCCCGACGTCGGTCTCCTCGTCGGCAGGATCGCCCAGCCTCAGCTCTTCGACCCTGGGCAGGAAGCGCTCGAGGAAGCGGTCGTATGCCGGCGCCTCGACGTAGATCCGCTGGACGGAGATGCAGCTCTGGCCCGCAAACGAGAATGCATTGGCGGCCATTGCCTGCGCCGCCGTGCCGATGTCAGCATCCTCGGCGATGATCACGGGCGTCGCGTTGCCGAGCTCGAGCTTGACCCGCTTCTTGGGTGCGCGCTCGGCCAGCTTCCAGCCGACCGCTCCCGAGCCGGTGAAGGTGAGCGCCTTGACGCGCTCGTCCTCGATCAAGACGTCACCGATCTCCGAGGCAGGGCCGACGAGGACGTTCAGCCAGCCGGGTGGAAGACCGGCCTCGGTCTCGAGCTCGGCGAGCAGCAGCGCTGAGAGGGGCGTCTGGCTCGCCGGCTTCAGCACGACCGCGCAGCCGGCCGCGAGCGCCGGCGCGAGCTTGTGTGCGACGAGGTTGAGCGGAAAGTTGAAGGGCGAGATCGCGCCGACGACGCCGATCGGCCGCCGCAGCGTGAAGGCGAGCTTGCCCTCGCCGGCCTGCGAGGCGTCCATCGGCACCATCTCGCCGGCAAGCTTGCGGGCCTCGACGGCCGCGAACGTGTAGGTGGACATCGCGCGCCTCGCCTCGACACGTGCGGCCTTCATCGGCTTGCCCGCCTCGTCGGAGATCGTTCGTGCGACCTCGTCGTGGCGGCGGCCAAGGTGGCCGGCGACCCGTACGAGGATCTCGGCGCGCTTGTGTGCCGGCAGCGGCTCGCGCATCGCCTCCTCGGCGGCGTCGATCGCCCGGCGGGTCTCGTCCGCTCCCGCTTTCGTGACGCGGCCCACGGTCTCGCCGGAATAGGGCGAAGCGACGTCGATCCAGTCGCCAGTCTCGATCCACTCGCCGCCGATCAGCAGCTTGCGCTCCAGGGCGGTCACGGCCATGAGGGCTAGTCTAGATCGGCGTGACCTACTGGCTGCTCGTGCGTGGCCGAGGCGAGAAGCCGCTCGATCGTCACGTCGAAGCTGCGCGAATCCGGACACAGGGGTCGTCGAAACGGCCGTCCGTCCAAGCCGGCGACCGCGCGATCCTCTACGCGTCCGTCTGGCAGGCGATCTTCGGCGTCGGAGAAATCGTCGGGGAGCCCGAGCACGACCCGTCCCGCAGCCGCTGGGCCTGGAGCTACCCGATTCGGCCGGTGACGGTCGTGACCGACCTGAACCGCGCGCCGCCGGTCGAAGCGGCAGGCATCTTCCCGCAGAGCCTCTGGCGGCATTCGCATATCCGTCTCACCGAGGAGCAGTTCGAGTCTGCACGGAAGCTGATCGAGGCCGCCGCGAAGTAGGATCGCGCGCCGTGGAGATTCGGAGAGTAGGAGTCGTCGGCCTCGGGACGATGGGGGCCGGCATCGCGCAGGTGAGCGTGCAGGCCGGCTTCGAGACGGTCGGGCGCGAAGTCAGCGACGAGCTCGGCGAACGGGGAAAGGCGACGATCGACCGCTATCTCTCGCGTGGCGTCGAGAAGGGGCGGCTCACGCGCGAGGCGAAGGACACGGCGATCGGCCGCCTGACGCTCACGACCGAGCTCGCCGACCTGGCGGATTGCGACCTCGTGATCGAGGCCGTGCTGGAGGAGCTGCCGCTCAAGCGCGAGGTCTTCGCCGAGCTCGACCGGGTCACCCGTCCGGAGGCGATCCTCGCCACGAACACCTCCGCGCTCTCGGTTGCCGAGATCGCGGAGGCGACCGAGCGGCCCGAGCGCGTCGTCGGCATGCACTTCTTCAACCCGGCTCCTGTCCTGCCGCTGGTCGAGATCGTGCGCGCGCTCAAGAGCTCGGACGACGCCGTGCGCGCCGCCTACGACTGGGCGGAGGGTGCGGGCAAGCAGCCGGTCAACTGCAACGACACGCCGGGTTTCATCGTCAACCGGATCCTGATCCCGCTGCTGAACGACTGCGTTCGCGTCCTGGACGAGGCAGGCGTCGCACCGGAAGATCTCGACAAGGCGATGACGAACGGCGCCGGCTGGCCGCTGGGGCCGTGCGCTCTCGTCGATCTCGTCGGGATCGACGTTCACATTCACGCCTCCGAGGCGCTCTACGACAAGCTCGGCGAAGAGCGGATGGCGCCGCCCGAACGGCTGCTCCAGTTGCAGAGGGAGGGCCGGCTCGGCCGCAAGACCGGCCACGGCTTCTTCGACTACGAGTAGGGCCTAGCCTTCAAAGCCCGCGGCGCGGCGCTTGCGCTCGGGCATTGCGAGCCAGTCGAGCACGGCCTGGCGGGAGAACCGCCAGTGGCGCCCGAGCTTGCGGCCGGGCAGCTCGCCTTTCGCGGCAAGCGACCGGACAGTCTTCTCGTCGACCTGCAGCAGCTCGGCGAGCTGCTCGACCGTGAGCACGTCTGGCCCGCGGAGCTCGGACGCGGCGCGGCCGAGAGGCACTTCCTCCGCGCCGAGGTAGCGGTCGACGAGATCGGCGACAAGCTCGCGCTTCGGCGTCTTCAGCTCGAACGCGGCCCGGCTGAGCTTCTCCGCCGACGCCGTGGGGAGACGAACGAAGAGCGGAGAGGTGGGCTCGCTTCCCATTCAGATATCAGAATATCAAGCTGCTATCGTCGCGCCGGTGGCGCGGCGCGCATTTCTTCTCGGCGGCACCGGCCAGACCGGACGGGCGCTGATCCCGCGGCTCCAGCGGCGTGGGTGGGACGTCGTCGTCGGCAGCCGCGGTGAACACGAGCTTCCGCCCGGCGTCGACCACGTCCAGGTCGACCGTGCCGATACGGCCGCCCTCGAGCAGGCGCTCGGCAAGGACACCGATGTCCTGGTCGACTTCGTCGCCTTCGAGCGAGAGCACGCCGAGCAGTTGCTCGCTCTGAAGGAGCCGATCGGGTCTCTCGTTGTCATCTCGACCGCCTCCGTCTACGCCGATCGTGATGGGCGAACGTTCGAGGAGGCGAAGACGCCCGAGCAATTTCCTCGGTTTCCGGTCCCGATCAACGAACGTGGTCAGCCGACGGTCGAGCCCGGAGACGCGAACTACTCGACCAAGAAGGCGGCGATCGAGCAGGTTCTCCTGGGACAAGACGCCCTCCCCGCGACCTTGATTCGGGCCGGCGCCATCTACGGCCCGGGCGGGAGCGTGCGGGAGTGGTACTTCGTCAAGCGCATCCTGGACGAGCGTCGCTACGTGATTCTCGGCGACCGTGGTCGGAGCCGGTTCCATCCGGTTTCCACCGAGAACCTCGCCGAGCTGATCTGGCTCTCGGCCGAGCATCCGGGGAAGCGGGTGTTGAACGCCGGCGACCCCGGGCCGCCGACGCTGCTCGAGATCTCGCGCGCGATCGCCGCGGCGCTCGGCCACGACTGGACAGAGGTTCTGCTGCCGACGCCCGGAGAGCCGTGCGAGACGCCGTGGTCCTGCCCGCGGCCGGTCGTGCTCGACATGACCGAGGCCGCCTTCGAGGTCGGTTATCGCCCGGTCACGACCTACGAGCGTGCGGTGCGCGCGACCTGCGAGTGGCTCGTCGAGGCGACGAAGGAGCGGCCGTGGGAGGAACTGATGCCGCGGATGGCCGAATACATGCAGGACTCCTTCAAGTACGACGCGGAGGACGAGTTCCTCAGCGGTCTGATCAAGGCCGGGTCCTCCGTCTGATCACGGTTGGAAAGCCGCACCGGGGACATGACCTACGGTCGGCTTAATCGCGCCCAAAGGTTGTCGAGGATCCGTGCTACGACCGGATCGCCGACCGACGCGCCGAAGTTGAGCGCGCCCGCCGCGAAGACCTTCGCTCCGGCAGCGGTCTCGTAGTACGTCATCTCGGCGGTGCGGCCGGGCCCCATCAGATCGGGGATCGAGGCCAGCAGGATCGTGCCGGGCGGAGTGGCGGGAGAGCGGATGTCGATCTCGTAGCCGTAGTGGCCAAAACTCTGCCCGTTGGCGAGCCCCGTGCCGGCGAAGACCCAGGGGGCGCCCGTCGTGTTCGCGATGTAAGCGCCCTGGTGAATGCCGTAGTTGTTGGCCACGTACTGCACGCCGATGAGGCTCGCCTCGGGGCGGCCGAGATTCCGCCACTCGCCGAGTCGCCTCATCACTTGCCCCTGAAAGACGACCTTCCAGAAGAAATTGTTCGCGGAGAGGAACATCAGGTTTCCGCCCAGGTTGCGAAAGCGCCGGACGACGTTGTACTCGTGGGCGGTCGTGTACTCCTCGTGACCGGGAAAGACGATCAGGTCGTAAACGTGCGCGAGGAGGTCGCCGCTCGCGACATGCTCGAGATCCAGGTCAGTGAGGAAATCCACGTTTCCGCGGGCGCTGAGCCACGCGACGATCGCGGAATCGAAATCGCGGAAGCGGAGCGGGATGCCCGAGTCGTTGTACGGCCGGCTGATGTCGACCCGTCGAAAGGCCCCGTTCACGTACCAGCTGTCTCCCCAGCCGTCCCCGTCGGCGTCGGCGAAGTTGTAGGCCTGCCAGGTGTTCGTCGGTAGAACGACCGCGATCCGGCTCGTGCCGAGCACGGGCGGACGGACGACAAACGGTGCGTAACCGACTCGTCTGTCCTTCGACGTGATCCGCACGAAATAGAGGCCGCTCGGCCAGTCGCCGATGTGGATGCGGACCCGACCCGGAGCCTTTCGATGCCCTCTCCAAGCGAGTGCCACCGGCGGGGCGATCGGGCTCGCGCCGGTCGTCGGATCAACGGCCCCTCGTCCGTTCCGGAAGGAGAGGACATCGACTTCGAGTTGGCGAGCATCGGTTGCGACCGAGGCGACCGCGGTCTGGCCCGGCATGTACCTGGCTCCGACCGAAACGCCGATTCTCTGAATCCGGACCACTGGAGCCCGGACGCGCACGCGGCCCGCGAGCGGGAGGTCGTTGTAGATTCGCCGCCGTCCCTGGGCGTCGGTCACGGTCAGCTCGAGCACGTACGTGCCGCTCGGAAGGGAGCGAGCCGGCGTCCAGACCAGCCGGTGCCGCCCGCGTGAGAACGCGTGCCGCACCGACGAGATCGTCTGCACGGTGTTCTTCCCGCGCTTGACGTTCACGGTCTGGAGCACGTCCAGCTCGACCGTCGCGCTCTTCGTGAGCCGGAAACCGACGACCGCGCGGTCGCGGAAACCGTCGCCGTTCGGGCTCACTGTCGTCAGCATCGGGCGATCGCCCGCGTAGGGGGTAGAGCCGTTGCTCACCCGCAGGTCGAGGAGCTTCGGAGCAGGCGCGACGCGGACCGCCGGCGCAGCGGCCGAAGTGAGCGACACGGCGAGCACGACAACCAGCCCTGTATGAGTTGCCAGACGGCAAATTTTTCCCTGCATTTCGAGCTAACGGACCCCTTACAATCCCCTTATCGAGGGCACACCTGCGGCACCGATACTACGCGCGTCGATGAGGCGTCTCGTCTGGATCAGCGCGCTTGCGTTCGCCCTGGCCGCACCCGCGGTGGGCTTTGCGCTGAGCGGCGACGACGACGGCACGCTCTCGGTCAAGGCGGGCGTCGGCAACGTTAACGTCAATTTCAACGGCTCGGCTGTCGGCCGGCTGCAGCGTGGCTCAATCCGGGTGATCGATCCGGTCGCGAGTGATGGGGTCGGATTCGAATTCATGAACTGTCTCGTGGAGAGAGACCAGAGTGACACGACGACGAATCAGAACGACACGATCAAGGTCTGCAGCGGCACCAACCTCCGCTTCCGCGCGATCGGTAGCAAGTACCAGGTCCGGATCAAGGGGTCGGGCATCTATCTCTCCGCGGTCGGGCATGGCTACGCCGTCCTCAACGGAGCCGGTGACGATCCGAGCGTCGACTCCGACGGCACGTACTCGCTGAACGACCGCCCCTATAGATCATTGCCCGACTTCCCGGCGACGCTGATCCTCGCCGCCCCCTCGGCAGGGTAATCCGGTGGGATACTGAGGCTGTGGCAGCGTCACAGGCCCAGACCGTGCTCGTGGTCGAGGATGAGGCCTCGATCGCGTCGTTCATCTCTCTCTACCTGAAGAACGCCGGCTACCGGGTCAAGGCGGTCAGCTCCGGCGGAGACGCACTCGCGCAGGTTGAAGTGGAACAGCCCGCGCTGATCGTGCTCGACCTGATGCTCCCCGACATGGACGGCATCGACGTGTGCCGGCGGATCCGGCAGCGCAAGGACATCCCGATCCTGATGCTGACCGCGCGGGACGAGGACGTGGACAAGATCATCGGGCTGGAGGTCGGCGCCGACGACTACATGACGAAGCCGTTCAACCCGCGCGAGCTCGTTGCTCGGGTGAAGTCGATCCTGCGACGGTCGACTCCGGCTCGGCGCGCATCTGAATCGGCGCAGATCCGCCACGGCGATCTCCACGTCGACTCCGGCCGGCGAGAAGCCCATGTCGGTGACGAGGAGATCCAGCTCGCGCCGAAGGAATTCGATCTTCTCTGGGAGCTGCTCGACCACCGTGGGCTAGTGCTCACACGCGATCAGCTGCTCGAGCGCGTCTGGGGCTACACCTTCGCCGGCGACACCCGCACGGTCGACGTCCACGTTCGCCAGCTGCGCCGCAAGCTGGGCGACGCCTCGCCGATCGTGACGGTCTGGGGGGTTGGCTACAAAGTCGCTCCGGCGCGGGACTCGGTGAACGCCTAGCGAAAAGGCGAACGTGCTCCGCTCGCTTCGCTTCCGACTACCGGCGCTCTTCCTCGTGGCGATCGTGCTCGCGGGGCTCGTGTCGACCGCGGTCGCGGTCGGCGTCTCGAAGCGCTATGCCCAGACCACGCTGAGGAAACAGGCGTTCCGCCAGCTCGCGAACGAGGCGGGGGGGATCAATCAGATCTACACCGCGCACGCGGGTGGCACGCCACCTGACTCGCGCGAGCTCGAACGTGCCTCCGGCGACCAGATCTACTACGTCCAGCGCGCGAAGGGAATCGACCTCTTCCCGGGCAGCCCGACGCCCGCCTTCACGCTGCTGCCGCGCTCGATTCTCGACTTCAACCGGATCCTCGCGGGCGAGAGCGTCCAGTTCGAGTTCACTCCGCCGGACAGAGCTACTCGTCTGCTCGGATTCGCCAGGCCGGTCAAGCTCGGCGACCAGGTTTTCGGCGCGGTCATCCTGGCCAGGCCGACCACTCGTCTCAATCAGGGCTGGTTGCCCTTCGCCTGGCGGCTGCTGCCGGCGTTCTTCGCGGGAATCCTCGTCGCCGGCGCGCTCGGGTGGTACCTCTCGCGGCGGATCACGGAGCCCGTGCTGGTGCTCTCGGATGCGGCCGACAAGGTTGCCTCCGGACGCTACGACGTCGCCCTTCCCCAGGTGCCGGGGCACGACGAGATCAGCCACCTATCCGAGCGGTTCCGCGAGATGGCGGCGGAGCTCCAGGCGGCCGATGCGCTCGAGCGAAACTTCCTGATGACGGTCTCCCACGAATTGCGGACGCCGCTGACCGCGATCCGCGGCCACGTCGAGGCGCTGCTCGAGGGCGTGGTAGAGGACGAGGAGGCGCGTTCGTACTCGCTCGAGGTGATCAGGCTCGAGGCCGAGCGCCTTGAACGGCTCGTCGGGGACGTCCTCGACCTCGCCAAGCTCGATACGCACCGGTTTTCGCTGCTGGAGGAGGAGGTCGACCTGGAGCGGCTCGTCGACCGCGCCTACTCGTCCTTCGGCGAGGAGGCGCGCCGGCGCGGGATCGACTACAGCCGCTCCATCACGGCCACGCCCGTCCTCGAGACCGACGGCGACCGCGTGCTGCAGGTGATCTCGAACCTGCTCGCGAACGCGTTTCGCTGGACGCCCGACGGCGGCCGCGTCGGCGTTGCACTCAGCCAGGTCGATGGAACGATCCGGATCGCGGTCGACGACAGCGGGCCCGGGATTCCCCAGGAAGAGCAGGAGCGGATCTTCCGGCCGTTCTGGTCCCGGGATGGGCAAGGCACCGGCCTCGGGCTCGCGATCGCGAGCGAGCTGGCGGCGGCGCTGGGCGGCGAGATCGAGCTGCAGACGCAGGCCGGCAAGGGGAGCCGGTTCGAGCTGGTGCTGCCGGCTAACCGAAGGGTTTAGGTGCCTGAGCGGCGGTCTTCGATCCGGTAGACGATCGCGCCTTCGTCGGCGCCGAGCGCGCGCTCGAGGCGGGCCAGTCGTTCATCGACGCCCTGCCAGCCCGAGACGATCAGGTCGACGATCAGCGCGAGATCGTCCACGCGGGCGTGCCGCTCGGCGAGTAGGTCTCCTTCGAGTCGCTCGAGGCGCCGGACGGTGTTTGCCGAGAGACCGCGCACCTCGGCGAGATGCCTCGCGACCGGCAGAACCTCTTGGCGGAGGCCGGTCTGGACGGCCTCGCCGACGCGGTCCGGCAGGGTTGCTTCGAGCTGCGCGGCAGTTTCGGCGAGGGACTCGACCTGGTGGCGGGCTCGCTCGAGCGCGGCCTCGACGACCGCCGGCTCGGTTCGCCCTTCGGCGGCCTGCCGCAAGCGCTCGTTCGCCCGCTCGATCGCGAGTGGATTCATGGCTCGCAACGCTAGCGTTCGCATCGGATGAAGGTCTCCGAGCTCGATTACACGCTGCCGCAGGAGCTGATCGCGCAGCGGCCGCTGGAGCGGCGCGCCGACTCGCGGCTGCTCGTCTACGACAGCGCGGGTGGCGAGGTGCGGCACCGCCGGTTCTCCGAGCTGGCTGACGAGCTCGAGCCGGACGAGCTCGTCGTGGTCAACGATACGCGGGTGATTCCGGCGCGGATCCGGATCGAGCGGCCGCGCGGCGAGGTCCTGTTGCTCGAGCGCAGAGGCGAGGACGGGCTCTGGGAAGGGCTCGCACGTCCGACGAAGCGGCTGCGGGCGGGCAGGCGCTACGGGCCTGTCGAGCTGCTCGAGCATCTCGGAGAAGGTCGCTGGCTGCTGCGGCTGGACGGCGAGCCCAGCGGGGAGATGCCTTTGCCGCCGTACATCACCGAGACGCTCGCCGAGCCGGAGCGCTATCAGACCGTCTACGCTCAGGAGGAGGGCTCCGCGGCGGCTCCGACGGCCGGTCTTCACTTCACCGAGGGGTTGCTGGCGCGACTCGACGTCGAGCGGGTGACCCTCCACGTCGGTCTTGACACCTTCCGGCCGGTCACCGCCGACGAGCTGGAGCTGCACGAGCTGCACAGCGAGCGCTACGAGGTGGCGCCGGCGGCGTGGGAGCGGATCCGGGCGGCGGGGCGCGTGCTCGCCGTGGGAACGACCACGGTGCGGGTGCTCGAGTCGCTCGCACGCGGAGCGCCGTTACGGGGCCGCACTGATCTCTTCGTCACGCCCGGCTTCGAGTTTCGGCGGGTCGACTCGCTGCTGACGAACTTCCATCTGCCGCGCTCGACGCTGCTCGCGCTCGTGATGGCGTTCTGCGGCGTCGAGGAAACACGCCGCCTCTACCGGCTCGCGATCGACGAGCGCTACCGCTTCTACTCCTTTGGCGATGCGATGCTCGTCCGATGAGCTTCCGCGTCACCGCGACCGACGGAGCCGCCCGTACCGGCGTGCTGTCGACGGCGCACGGCGACGTGCCGACGCCGGCCTTCATGCCGGTCGGCACGAAGGCGACCGTCAAGAGCGTCGACCCCTCCGAGCTTCGCGCGCTGGGAGCGACGATCGTGCTCGGCAACAGCTACCACCTGCACTTCCGGCCTGGCGTCGACGTAATCGCCGCACTCGGCGGCCTGCACCGATTCATGGGCTGGGACGGTCCGATCCTGACCGACTCCGGAGGGTTCCAGGTCTTCTCGCTGCGCCACACGATTCTCCGCGCCGACGACGACGGCGTCACGTTCCGCTCGGTGTACGACGGCGAGGCCGCAAGCTTCACCCCGGAGTCGGTGGCGCAAATCCAGGGCCAGCTCGGCTCCGACATCGCCATGTGCCTGGACGCCGTTCCGCCTGCGGACGCACCTCGCGAGGCGCTCGAGGACGCCGTTCGCCTGACGACGCTCTGGGCCGCGCGCCAGCGGTCGGCCGAGCGGGCCGCCGGACAGCTCGTCTTCGGAATCGCCCAGGGAGGCACCGACGTCGAGCTGCGCACCCGCTCGATCGAGGAGATCACCGGGCTCGACTTCGACGGGTACGCGCTGGGCGGTCTCGCGATCGGCGAGGACCGCGACCTGATGTTCGAGACGGTCGGGTGGGCTGCGCCGCTGCTGCCGGCCGACCGGGCCCGCTATTTCATGGGCATCGGCGATCCACAGGGCGTGCTCGAGGTGATTGAGCGCGGGATCGACATGTTCGACTGCGTGCTGCCGACGCGGCTCGGGCGCACCGGCTCGGCGTTGACCTGGTCGGGCCGGCTCAACCTCAAGAACGCCGGCTATGCGCGCGACCCGGCTCCACTGCAAGAGGGCTGCGGCTGCCCTGCCTGCACGCGCTTCTCGCGCGCCTACCTTCGCCACCTGGTCAACCAGCAGGAACTGCTCGGCCACCGCCTGTTGAGCCTGCACAATCTACGATTCCTCCTCGATTTGACGGCAGGCGCTAGAGCGGCGGTCGAGCGGGGCGAGTTCGCCGTCTACAAACGCGAGGCGCTTGCTCGACTCGGGGCGCCCACGGAGGAGCGAGGCATCGCTTGCGATGCCGGCGTGGAGGCCGTGGCGGCTTTGCCGGCGCGGCCGTCCAAACCCGGCGGAAGGATCGAGTGATTACGAACCAACAACTTCGACGACAAGGAGCACTACGGGTTACCTGATCGTGATCGTGGCGTTGTTCGCGCTTCTGTGGCTGTTCGTGCTGCGCCCGCAGCGACGGCGTTCGACCGAGCAGCTGCAGATGCAGGACACGCTTCGCGTGGGCGACGAGGTGATCACGGCTGGGGGAATCCGGGGCTACGTGCGCCAGCTCGACGAGGAGGTGCTAGAGGTCGAGATCGCACCTGAGGTCGTCGTGCGCCTCGACCGACGCGCCGTCGCCGCGATCGTCCAGGAGGAGGATGATGACCCGGATGAGCTAACCCAGACTGAGAGTGGCGAAAGCTAAGCTTCCATCCCTGCGCGGATGACAAACCGCCGTTCGCACCTAATCCTTGTAGGCCTCATCCTCGCCGCTCTGGCGGGAGTGGTCGCACTTGGCGTTCCCGGATCGCCGATCCACAAGAAGGTCACGCTCGGCCTCGATCTCCAGGGCGGTCTCGAGGTGGTACTCGAGGCCAAGCCGACGAAGGGCCAGAAGCTCGACTCATCGGCGCTGGACCGCTCGGTCTCGATCATGCGCCAGCGGGTCGACAAGCTCGGTGTCGCGGAGCCAGAGATCCGCAAGCAGGGCGCGAACCAGATCGTGATCGAGCTTGCGGGTGTCCATGATCCCGCGAAGGCGGCGTCGATCATCGGCAAGACAGCCCAGCTGGAGCTCTATGACCTCGAGACCTCTGTGACCGGGCCTTCGTTGACCGCGAGCGGAAACCCCCAGGAGACGAGCAGTCTCTACGGCCTGCTTTCTGCCCCCCAAACCCAGTCTTTGGCGAAGAGCGGGAAGCCCGACGGCTACTACGCGTTCGGCAAGAACAAGATCAAATCAGTAGGGCCTGCGAGCACGCGCGCCGCGGCCCTGCAGCAGGCGAAGCAAGCAAAGCTCAAGCCGCCGTTCACGGTCCTCGCTCTGCCGCAAAATACCGTTGTGACGACCTGCGACTCGTCGGAGGTCGTCTGCCCCGGGAACCTGCCCCAGCAGGGGAACTCGATTCCCCCGCCGCCGCCGGGCAAGAGCTACTACTACCTCTTCATCAACAACCCCGACCTGAAGAAGGTCGACGACGTCAAGGGTGTCCCGGAGCTGACCGGGTCCGACCTGAAGCTGTCGGGGACGCGCCAGGACTTCGACCCGACCACGAACGAGCCGGTCGTCCTGATGCAGTTCACCGGCTCCGGATCGCACAAGTTCCAGCAGGTGACCTCGGAGGAGTACAACCGGGGCCACAACCGGAACGGTCTCCCGCAGCACTTCGCGATCGTCCTCGACCGCGAGATCAGGTCCTTCCCGCAGATCGACCCCACGAAGTCCGACCTCGCGGGCGGGATCAGCGGCAACGCCGAGATCTCGGGCATCGGCTCGATCGGCGAGGCCAAGGACCTTGCACTCGTGCTCCAGACCGGCGCCCTGCCGGTCAACTTCGTCCAGATCGAGCGCACCGACATCTCCGCGACGCTCGGTAAGGACTCGTTGAGCGAGGCCAAGAAGGCCGCGCTGATCGGCCTCCTGCTCGTGGCGGTCTTCCTGCTCGTCCTCTACCGGTTCCTCGGTCTCGTCGCGGTGATCGGGCTCGGCATCTACGCGGCCTTCCTCTACGCCGCGATCCTGCTCTTCAACGTCACGCTGACGCTGCCTGGCTTCGCAGGGTTGATCCTGACGATCGGAGTCGCGGCCGACGCGAACGTCGTCGTCTTCGAACGGATCAAGGAAGAAGTGCGCGCCGGGAAGTCCGTGCGCGCGGCGATCGCGGCCGGCTACGCGAAGGGCTTCCACACGATCATCGACGCGAATGTCGTCACCTTGATCACGGCGCTGGTCCTGTTCGCAGTCGCGACGGCCGGCGTCAAGGGCTTCGCGCTGATGCTGATCATCGGCACGGTCATCTCGCTGGTCACCGCTGTCGCCGCGACTCGGGCGATGCTGGGCCTGCTCTCCGGCTTCGCGTGGTTCGACAACCCGCGCTTCATGGGCGCGGCGGGCCAGCAGTCGGCGAAGTGGCTGCAGATCGACTTCATGCGCCGCCGCTATCTGTGGTTCGCGATCTCCGGTGTGATCGTCGTCATCGGCGCGGCCTCGCTCGGGGCAAAGGGACTCAACCTCGGGATCGACTTCAAAGGCGGCACCCAGGTGACGTTCAAGACGCCGAAGCCGGTCTCGCTCACCGACGTCCGCAACCAGGCGAAGGACATCGGGCAGCCCGACGCGGTCATCCAGGGCCGCGGCAAGACCTTCGGCAGCGAGAGCTACGAGAACTTCCAGATGCGGATGAAGTCGCTGTCGCAGGCCAATCAGAACAAGCTCGGTCAGGATCTGGTCTCGCGGTTCCAGGCGACGAACTCGGAGATCACGAACGTGTCGTCGAGCTTCGGGAGACAGATCGCGCGCTCGGCGATCGTCGCGATCATCGTCTCGCTGTTACTGATCGTGCTCTACATCGCGGTCAGGTTCGACCTCAAGTTCGCGGGGCCGGTGATCGTCGCGCTGCTGCACGACATCGTGATCACCGTCGGCGTCTACTCGCTGACCGGGCGCGAGGTCTCCAACTCGACGGTGGCCGCCGTCTTAACGGTGCTGGGCTACTCGATCTACGACACGATCATCATCTTCGACCGCATTCGCGAGAACATCCCGCTGATGCGGCGCTCGTCGTTCGCGACGATCGCGAACGTCTCGCTCTGGGAGACGATCCGCCGCTCGCTGGCGACGACGTTCATCACGCTCCTGCCGATCGGGGCCCTGCTCATCTTCGGCGGCGCAACACTGAAGGACTTTGCGTTCGCCCTGATGGTCGGCATCGTCTCGGGCGCCTACTCGTCGATCTTCATCGCCGCGCCGCTACTGACGATCCTGAAGGAGCGCGAGCCGGAATTCGCACGCCGCAAGGACGTGAAGGTGGACGGTGACGGTCGCGCTGCCGAAGTGGTCCTCGAACAGGCCGAGGAAGCGGCGGCTGCGGAACCGGCGCCGGACCTGTCGCCGGTCGACGCAATCGAGCGTGTGGCCGCCGAAGCGAAGCGGGAGCGCCGCAGGCAACGGCGCCGCGCACGTCCGCATGGCAGAGCCCGCTAGCAGAGTCGCACACGCTGTCCAGCGGCTCGGGCGCGACGAGGCAAAGGCTCTCGCCGACGAGTTCCTGGCGCTGTGGCGCGGCGACTCGACCGTCGGTGATCGTGTCGCGGCTAGGCTCGCGGGCGTCTTTCGCGAGGTCGGGCTCGTGACCCGCGAGGAGCTCGACGAGGCCGAGCTCAAGATCGCGCAGCTCGAGCACCGGCTGCGGCTGCTCGAGGACGGCCGGCCGCCCCTCTCACCACCGGCTCCTTGAGGGAGCCGCTGACGCGGCTCGGTCTGCCGAAGCTCTGGCACGAGGACCGGACACGGCTCTGGCGCTTCGCGCGGCACACGGTCGTGCCGGTGACGCTTCGGCTGGCGCCGACGGCCGCCTACGGGGTCGAGCGGATCCCGCGCGACCGCGGCTGCGTTCTCGCCGCTAATCACTTCTCGGGCGTCGACCATCCGCTGATCGGGGCGTTCGTCCCCGGCATCACCTACTTCCTCGCCAAGTCGGAGCTGTTCGAGATCCCCGTGCTCGGTGAGGCGCTCGCCTGGATGGGCGTGATCTCGATCCGCCGCGGCGAGAGCGACCGTGATGCCGTTCGCCGGGCGCGTGAGGCGGTGAGGGACGGCGGTGTCGTCTGCGTCCACATCGAAGGGACGCGGCAGCGGCTCGGCTACCCGGGGCCGATTCAGCCCGGCGGCCTGATGATCGCGATGCAGGAGGGCGCACCGGTCGTTCCGCTCGGCCTTGACACGTTCGGCTGGTCGCCGAGAAACCGGCGCTTTTGCGCCCTCGTCTTCGGCGATCCGATCGAGCTCGACCACCTGCCGCGAAATCGAGCCGGGTACGAGGAGGCAGGCGAGCTCGTCCGCAAGGAGATGGTGCGGCTCTGGCGGCAGGCAGCCGAGGCCGCCGCTGCGGGGCTGCCGCCGGAGCTGCCGGACGGAACGCCCCGCAACGAGCCCGTGTCAGACTGATCGCATGGCCCGTCCGGCCACGCGCAACATCGGCCGCCTCTCCGAGATCGCGCAGGTCGCGGTCAAGCACGGCTTCGGCTACTTCTTCGAGCGCCACCGGCTGACCGACCTCTTCCCTTGGATCAGCCGGGACGGCAGCGCCGACACGCCCTCGGACCGCGGGCGGCGGCTGCGGGAGATGCTGGACGAGCTGGGGCCGACCTTCGTCAAGTTCGGCCAGCTGCTCTCGACTCGACCGGACATCGTCCCGCCCGACATCGTGGTCGAGCTCCAGAAGCTGCAGGACGACGTCCGGCCGATTCCGTTCGCCGACGTCAGGCGCGTGATTGAGGAGGAGCTTGGCCTGACGATCGAGCAGGCCTTCCTCGAGTTCGACGAGCAGCCGACCGCGGCGGCGTCGATCGGCCAGGTCCATCACGCGCTGCTCCCGAACGGCGAGCGCGTCGCGGTCAAGGTGCAGCGCCCGAACGCGCCGCGCCAGATCGAGTCGGACATCGCGCTGCTCTTCCAGGCCGCCCGCCTCGCGAAGGAGCGTGTCCGAGCACTGGACTTCATCGATGCCGAGCAGGTGGTGGACGAGTTCGCGCGCTCGATTCGCAGCGAGCTCGACTACCGGGCCGAGGCGCGGAACGCCGAGATCTTCCGCCGCAACTTCGCCGGCCAGCCCGACGTCAAGATCCCGCGGGTCTACTGGACCTACACCCGCCGGCGCGTGCTCGTGCTCGAGCTGCTCGAGGGAGTGCAGCTCGCCGACCTCAACGTCGCCGCGCTGAGCCAGGCGGAGCGTCGAGACCTTGCCTACCGGATCGCCGAGACCTGGATGACGATGATCTTCCGCCACGGGTTCTTCCACGGCGACCCGCATCCCGCGAACATCTTCGTGATGGAGGGCGGCGCCGCCGTCGGGCTCGTCGACTTCGGCCAGGTCGGCAAGCTGACCGACGAGGATATGTCGAGGTTGACCGGGCTTTTCATCGACGCGGCCAACGAGCGCATCGACGCGCTGCCGCGCCGGCTGGCGGAGCTGGGCGTCCGCTTCCCGCGCGACCGAGAGGAGGAGTTCGGGGAGGAGCTTCGCGACGTCTACTACCGCTACTACGGCGTCAGCCTCGCCGAGATCGACCCGATGCAGGTGATCCGGGAGGCCTTCGAAGTCATCTACCGAATGAACCTGCGGCTGCCGACGCGCTTCGTCCTGCTCGACAAGGCGATCGCGACTCTCGCGTCGGTCGGGATCGAGCTCTATCCCGAGTTCAACGTGTTCGAGGTCGCGAAGCCGTACGCCCGGAACCTGATGATCGAGCGCTTCTCGCCGGAGCGGATGCTGGCGCGGGCGCAGAAGGAGTCCCATGAGCTCGTCCGGATCGCGGCGGAGATTCCGCACCAGCTGCACGACATCCTCGACGAGCTACGCGACGGCCAGATCGACGTCGGCTTCGTGCACAAGGGCCTCGACGAGTTCATGCACAAGGTCGACGTCGCCTTCAACCGGCTCGTCGTCGCGCTGATCGTCGTCGGCGGACTGATCGGCTCGAGCCTGATCGGAATCTTCGCCACGCACGGCCCGTTCGTGTTCGGCGTCAACTTCCTCTCGTTCATCGGCTTCATCCTCTCCGGAGCCCTCGGGGTCTGGCTCCTTTGGGGCGTCATCCGTTCCGGCCGGTTGTAGATCGTTCGTTGCAATTTCGCCGCAAAGGACACGACTACGGGATTTGCGGGGAGAATGTGGCGAGCGGTGCGGCCCAGGCCACACCGCTACGCCGAAGAACGGAGCCGGGGTCGGCTCGCCCAGAGTGCCCGTCAGGCCCCAACCGGATTCCCCGGCTCCGTGTTCATCGAAAGGTACGTCTTGCCAGGACGCCTCCGCCTCATCCGCTTTGGACGATTTCTTGAGACTAGACTCGCGTGGCCGCGGCCCGGAACCCGCACTTTGCGGCGTTTGTTAATTAGCCAGGCCACACCGGGGCCACACGGGCACCGCATTTAACGGCGTAGACGACAGAGACGAACTGCATGGTTGGCGCAGCCTAGTTTGCAGCAGGATCGTCAAGACAATTGCGGCAATGACGGCGCTCGCCATCGACCAGCGCGTCTCTCCTTTGAGGGGCTCGTGTCGCTCGGCCTGTGCCTCGGCGCGTGGCCGCGGAGTTTCCTGCGCGCGCGGTTCGCGAACCATCCCACTCACACTGTCACACGCATTCGCGACCGCGGCGCTTAGCTAACAATGACCAGCTCTGCGGGGCGTTTGTCAGACTCGCCTGACGGGCCGGAGACTAGGCTAATGCCGCCGGCTGTCGAAGTTTCGGTGGATTGTTGGTTCCACTTTCGCAGCAAAGGACATCTTGGCGGGGAGCGAGGTGGACGCTAACTTCGGCGCCATGAACGCCGCCGTGCTGCTCGCCGAGCCGGAGCCGTCGACCAGGGAGTTTCTCCAGCGCCACCTGGCAGACGACGGCTTCGACGTGCTCGGCGCCGAGGCCGAGCGCGAGGCGCTCGAGCTGGCGGAGCGTCTGAGGCCGTCACTCGTCCTCTCCTCACCCGAGCTCTGCCGCCGGCTCCGCGAAGGCGAGCCCGGCCGCTCGTGGGACCGCGAAGTGCCGGTGATCGTGCTCGGCGAAACCGAGGCGGACACCGTCGACCGCGTCCGTGCGTTCGACCGGGGCTGCGACGACTACGTGCCGCGGCCGTTCCACTACGACGAGCTGCTCGCCCGGATCCGCGCCGTGCTCCGGCGCACCTCGCCGTCCCTGCGCGATCGGGTGGAGGCCGGGCCGATCGCCGTCGACCTCGTCACCCGCCGCGCGACGGTCCACGGGCGAGCGCTGACCCTGCCGGCGAAGGAGTACGACCTGCTCGCGAAGCTCGCGACCGAGCCCGAGCGCGTGTTCACGAAGGAGCAGCTGCTGCGCGAGGTCTGGGGCTATCTCTCGCTCGGCCGCACGCGCACTTTGGACTCGCACGCGTCGCGGCTTCGCCGCAAGCTGCGGCAGGCCGGAGCCGGCCCCTGTGTCGTCAACATCTGGGGCGTCGGCTACCGGTTGCTCGGCGAGTGAACCTAACGCGAGCTAGGACTACTTGAAGATGTTCAGAAGCTCCGACATCGGCGCCGCTTGCGATGCCGATTTGGAGGCCGTGGTGGCTTTGCCACCACGGCCGTCTAAACACGGTTCTTTGGTCGGCTATTACTTGAAGATGTTCAGCAGCTCCTGGAAGACGTTGACGGTCGGCGTGTTCGGCTGGCGGACGATTGTCGGCGTGGCGCGGACGATGCTCTGAAGGTCACTGCACGCGTTGAAGTCCGCGACCGGGGTCGTCCCGAAGGCGGTGGGATTGTTTCCCTGCAGCGCGTCGGCCGTCGCCGCCGAGCTACAGCCTCCATAGAGCAGCGCCACGACCGCGACGGCCTCGGTCTGCACCAACGTCGTGTTCGTCTTCTTGAGCGTCTTCTGGAGCGTCTTCACCTGTTTCTGCAGGGTTCGAATCTGAGCCGCCATTCGGGCCGGACTCGGCGTCGCCGCGGTCGCGGGTACCGCGAGCGCTAGTGCGAGTGCGAGAGCGAAAAGGGCCGGAAGTGCCCGCCTCATTGCATTCCTCCTAGTTTCGTGGACCCCATGTGAGTTTCGTATATCCCACGCCGGAGTGGGGGTCAAGCAAGCAGCGCGCCCTCCAGTCGGAGCAGAGTCTGCTTGCGCTCGAGCCCGCCCGCGTAGCCGACGAGCGAGCCGTTGGCTCCGACCACCCGATGGCACGGGAGCACGATCGGGATGGGGTTGCGGTTCATGATCGTTCCGACCGCACGCGCGGCCTTCGGCTTGCCCGCCTTTGCCGCCAGGGCGCCGTAGGTCGTGACCTCACCGAAGGGCACGCGTCCGAGCTCCTCGAGCACCGTGCGGCCGAAGTCGCGCGCGAGGCGCAGGTCGACATCGAGGTCGAACCGCTTGCGCTTGCCGGCGAAGTACTCGTCGAGCTGCCGGCGAGCGGGATCGACTGGCCGCGGCGAGCGAAGCACCCGCGAGCCGAAGCCCCGTGCGAGCCGCTCGACCTGCAAGTCAGGATCGGCCTCATAGGAGATGACGCAGAGGCCGCGGTCGGAGACGCCGACGAAAAGCTCGCCCACCGGCGACTCGACCACGTCGTAGGCGACGTCGAGCAGGCCCTCAGCCGCCGCCGCAGCGCGAAAGCGGGTATCGAGCTCTGGAGAGACGTTGATCACGATTGCTTGCTCCTTTCTCTCAAGCGGCGCACCCCCGAAGAGGCGGCCTGGCGCGCCGCGTCCTCGGAAGAACCGAGTGCGGCGGCGATCTCGTCGTAGGGAAGATCGAAGCCGTAGCGCAGGACGACGGCGGCGCGTTCCTTCGGCGGCAGGTCGTCCGTCAGCGGGCCGAGCTCGGCGTGGGGAGGGAGGCCGTCCTCCACGGCGAGCTCAGGGAGGTCTCCGCGGGGCCGCGTCCGGCGCGTCTCGTCGATCGCGACTCGTGTCGCGATCGTGAACACCCAGGCGCGCAGGTGCCGTCCGTGTCGCAGCTCCGGATAGGCGCGCAGCGCCCGCAGGAACGTCTCCTGGAAGGCGTCATCGGCGCCCGATCCGAGCAACCGCCGCAGGTGGGCGAAAACAGGGTCCTTGTGTTCCGCGTAGAAGGATTCGAACGGCGGGATGCGCACCGGCTCCATCTTCTGCTGAAACGCGCGGCCATGTCGAACTGTGAGATACGAGGGCTTGGCGAAACGCAGTCTGTGCCGTCGGGGTGCGGCGTTCCACCAAGCCCTCGTGGTCCCAAAGGGTTGCGAAGTGGGGATAAGTGGTTTAAAGTGGGTCGCAGTGGACCATGCTGCTAGGTGAGTACGAGCATACGATCGATGACAAGAACCGCCTCACGTTCCCGGCCAAGTTCCGACAGGCGTTCGACGAAGGGCTGGTCCTCACGCGGGGAATCGAGCGGTGTCTCTCTGCGTACCCGCGTAGCAACTGGACGGAGACCGTTGAGTCACGGCTGCGGGAGCTCGACCCGCTCAGCAAGGAAGGCCGCCTGATGCACCGCTACTTCTTCTCGGGAGCGTCCGAGGCCGAGCTGGACAAGCAAGGCAGAGTGATGGTGCCGTCGCCGCTGGGCGACTACGCAGGTCTGGGGAAGGAGGTCGTCGTGGTGGGGATCCGCGACCACCTCGAGATCTGGGACCGCGCTTCCTGGCGCGCGCACCTGGACGAGATCGAAGGGAGTGCCGAGGATGTTGCCGAGCGTCTTGCAACCAAGCGCGACTGATCACGTTCCCGTACTCGCCGACGAGGTTCGGCAGCTGCTTGCCATCGAGCCCGGCGAGACGGTGGTGGACGCGACCTTTGGCGCCGGCGGGCATGCGGCGCTGCTCGCCGCCGACCTGCGAGGGGAGGGGCGATTGATCGCGATCGACCGCGATCCGACCGCGCGTGCGTACTTCGATCGCTTTCGCAAGCAGACCGGGATTCAGGGCCGCTTCCTCCGCGGCGACTTCTCGATCGTGCTCGAGCAGCTCGCCGACAACGGCGCCCGCGCCGACGCGATCCTCTTCGATCTCGGCGTCTCGTCGATGCAGATCGACCGCCCGGAGCGCGGCTTCTCATACGCCGCCGACGCGCCGCTCGACATGCGCATGGATCCCTCGGCCGACTATTCCGCCCGCGAGCTGGTCAACGCGGCCTCCGAGCGCGAGCTGACCCACATCTTTCGCCAGTACGGCGAGGAGCGCTACGCGAAGCAGATTGCCCGCGCGATCGCGCGCCGGCGGCGCGAGCAGCCGTTCGAACGGACCGGCGAGCTCGTCGAGACGATCAAGAACGCGATCCCGGCGCCGGCCCGCTTCGGTGACGGACACCCGGCGAAGCGCGTCTTCCAGGCCCTCCGCATCGCCGTCAACGACGAGCTGACCGCACTCGAGGATGCGCTGCCCGCCGCGGTCGACCTCCTGAAGCCGGGCGGCAGGCTGGCGGTGATCAGCTTCCATTCGCTCGAGGACCGGATCGTCAAGCGGTTCCTCCGCGACCAGGAGCACGGCTGCACCTGCCCGCCGGACTTCCCGGTCTGCGTCTGCGGTCAGGAGCCGGTGCTGCGCGCGACGCCGCGTCGGGCGATCCGGCCAAGCGCGCGCGAGACGGCGAGCAACCCGCGGGCCGCATCGGCGCGGTTGAGGGCCGCGATCAAGGTTTAGTGGCCCATCCAGCGACACATGCCGGCTTCTGGCCCGCGATCACGCGGCGCCAGAGCCCACGCTCGCTCTTGCCAAGGCTGCCAGCCTTGGCCGCGACCGAGTGCGGCCTCTGGCTTGGTGCTCGCGACCCAGATACTCGGTGGCATCACTGGAAGGGCCGCTGATGGCGTCCTGGCACGCAGCCGCCGCAGCGCCGGCCCCGGCACGAGCTCCGGCCCGAAAGCGTCCTCGAACTCGTGATCTAGATCACAAACGGGCGCGGCCCGCGCCGCGGCGCCGCGCAAAGGCCAAGGGCGGGGTCGCCGGCGGGCTCGCTTGGATCATCGTCGCCGGGGTGCTGCTCATCGGGATCGTGGCGCTCAATGTCGCCGTCCTGCGCCTGAACATCCGGCTCGACCACATGAACAACCAGAGCCAGCAACTGCAGGCCGAGAACGCGGCGCTCGGCGCGAAGCTCTCCGCCGCGGTCTCGTCGCCGCGGATCCAGGCGCTCGCCAAAGCCCGCGGGTTCGTTCCGGCCGATCCGACGACGATCGGCTACGTCGACATCGCACCGCGCGGCGGCCGTTGAGCGGCCGGCTCGCGAACCGCCGGATCCGCCTTCTCCTCGCGCTCTTCGCGATCGTCTTCGGCGCCACTCTGCTTCGCGCGATCTGGCTCCAGGGCGTCCGAGCCCAGTCGCTCGGCGAGATGGCGGCAAGCCAGCACCGGACGACGGTCGATCTCGCGGCGAATCGCGGCACGATCTACGACAGGACGGGCGTCCAGCTCGCGGTGGGCGAGCAGGCGATCACGATCTACGCCGATCCGTTGCAGATCCGGGACGCGACGAAGGTCGCGCCGGTAGTCGCGCGCGTCCTGAGGCTCGCTCCGAAGCAGGTATACGAGAAGCTCTCCGACCGAGCGCACGGCTTCGTCTACGTCAAGCGCAAGGCTGACGCTGCCCGCGCCCAGCGGCTTCAGCGCCTCCACATCCCCGGGCTCGGCTTCTATCCGGAGGAGCGGCGCATCTATCCGCAGCACGCGATCGCCGCCCAGGTGCTCGGCTACGCAGGCGTCGACAACCACGGCCTTTCGGGGCTGGAGCTCGCTCTCGACAAGCCGCTGGCCGGCCGTCCAGGGCGCGAGACGCTCGTCCGCGACCCGCTCGGACACGTGCTCGACTCGATCGTCTCCAGGCCCACGCGTAACGGCAGCGACGTCTCCCTGACGATCGACCACAACATCCAGGCGACGGCGGACGAGGTCCTGCGCGAGACCGTCCAGAAGTGGCATGCCAAGGACGGCACCGCAATCGTGCTCGACCCGCACACCGGCGCCGTGCTCGCGATGGCCGTGGCTCCTTCCTACGACGCCAACAGCTTTCCCAGCGTCCCGAGGGACCTCCAGCGCAACCGCGCGGTCACCGACACGTACGAGCCCGGTTCGACCTTCAAGCTCGTGACGGTTGCCGGCGCGCTCTCGACGGGGCTCGTCACGCCCCAGGAAAAGTTCACACTGCCCTACGAGATCCAGGTCGCCGACCGCCGGATTCATGATGCGGAGCCGCGCGGAACCGAGACGATGTCGGTTGCCCAGATCCTCTCGAAGTCCTCCAACGTCGGCGCGATCACGCTCGCCCAACTGCTCGACAAGAACCGGCTCATGTCGTGGATCTCACGCTTCGGCTTCGGGCGCCCGACCGGGATCGACTTCCCCGGCGAGAGCCAGGGGATCGTGCTTCCGGCGGACAAGTGGTCGGGCTCGACGATCGGGAACGTGCCAATCGGCCAGGGAATTGCAGTGACGCCGATGCAGATGGCCTCCGCCTACGCCGCGATCGCCAACGGGGGAATGTGGACGCGGCCGCATCTCGTCGAGCGCGTCGGCGACGGGCCGCCCAGACCGGTTGCCCGCCACCGGATCGTGACTCGTTGGATTGCGCGCGAGCTGACGTCGATGCTCCAGAACGTCGTCCTGGACGGCACCGGGACGCTCGCGCAGGTTCCCGGCTACCACGTTGCCGGCAAGACAGGCACCGCCGCGAAGCCGGACTCGCACGGCGGCTACTCGAGCTCGAAATACGTGGCTTCGTTCGTCGGCTTCGCGCCGGCGACGCGGCCGCGGCTTGTCGTTCTCGTGACGGTCGACGAGCCGCAGGGCGCAATCTGGGGCGGCGTGGTCGCGGCGCCGGCCTTCAAGGCGATCGCTCAGCAGACGCTCCAGTATCTTTCCGCGCCCCCGGACGCCCCAGGGCAGGTCGCCGCTACCTCGGCGCCTTGACTCGGAAGTACGCCGAGTAGATCTCCTTCGCCGCCGGAGCCGCCGCCTCGGCGCCGAAGCCGCCGTGCTCGATCATGACGACGATGACGAGCTTCGGGTTGTAGGCCGGCGCCCAAGAGGCGTACCAGGAGTGGTCGCTGCCGGGGGGTGCCTCTGCGGTTCCGGTCTTGCCGGCGACCTGAACCGGGAAGTTGCCGAAGACCGCGGCGGAGGTGCCGGAGTGCGCACCGGCGATCAGGCCGTCCCTGATCGCGTAGGCGTCGGTGAGCCTGAGGTGCCGCCGGGCCGGGAAACGAAGCTCGCGAACGATCTGCCCGCTGGAGTTGAGCACGGCCTTGCCGATGTGGGGGCGGACGACCGTGCCGCCGTTGGCGAGCGTCGAGTAGGCGACCGCGAGCTGTAGCGGCGTGATCGCAAGCTGGCCCTGGCCGACCGCGAGGTTGATCGAGTAGCCCTCGTACCAGATCCGCTCCCACCGCTGCTTGAACGTCCGCTTCAGCCACGCGGGGGTCGGCACGAGGCCGGGAGCCTCACCGGGTACGTCGAAGCCGGTTGGATGTCCAACGCCGAGCCGCCGGGCCCAGTCCTGCATGTAGAGATGGCCCTTCTGCTGCTCGGCGTAGAACATGGAGCCGAGGCGGTAGAACCAGGTGTCGCAGGAGATCGAGAGTGCCTGGGGTAGCGTCAGGTTGGCGTTAACGCTCGACTCGACGTTGTGGAAGACGTGGTTGCCGACCGTGTACGTGCCCGTGCAGGCGAGCGTCGAGTAGGGACTGATCAGTCCCGACGCGAGGCCCGCCTCGGCGACGATCGGCTTGAAGGTCGAGCCGGTGGGATATACGCCCTGCGTCGCGCGGTTGACGAGCAGATGGCGCGGGTCGTTCGGATTGAACAGCGAACGCAGGTACTCCGGGTCGGTCGCTGCGCGAGCCTGGTCGAAGCGCGGATAGCTCGCGAGCGCATAGACGGAACCGTCGCGCGGGTTCATCACGACCGCGGCGCCGGCATGAGCGTCGTAGTGGCCGTTGGCGTGCGCGAGCGCGATCCCGTCCTGAACCGCCTTCTCCGCAGCGCGTTGCAGCCGCAGGTCGATTGTCAGCTGCAACCCGCTCGCGGGGCGCGCGACGCGGACGACGCGGGCCGGCCCGATCGGCCGGCCCTGGGCGTCGACGACGACACGCGCCTTGTCGAGCCCGCCGTTCAGCAGGCGGTCGTAGGCCGCCTCTGCGCCCGACTGGCCCACGATCGCGCCGGCGCGGAGCCCCGGATAGCTATGAGCGGCGAGCTGGGTGGGGCTGATCTCGCCGAGCAGGCCGAGGAATTCACCGCCGATCGAGCCGCTCGGGTAGCTCCGCTCGGGCAGGGCGACGACGCGGATTCCCGGGAACTCACGCGCATGCTCGTCGAGGAAGTAGCCGAGGTCGCGGGTGATCCGCGGCAGGACGATTGCCGAGGAGTAGGGCGACTTGAATTCGCTGTGTCGGACCCGCTGGATGAATCGCGTCGCGGAAGCTCCGGAGAGGTCGCTGAGCCGCCGCAGGAGCATGCGGCCCTGGTGAGTCGGCCACCAGCGGCCATGCTTGTCGATCACGCCGAGCACCGACGAGTCGACCGAGACGGCAAGCCCGCCGTTCGTTCCCGCCAGCACGCGGCCCTGCGAATCGACGATCTGACCGCGCGGGGCGGGAAGGTCGATCAGGCGGTAGGTCTGGCGTTGAGCTGCGAGCGCGAAATGCGGCCCCCGCACGACCTGAAGAGACCACAGGCGCAAGGCGAGCAACCCGAAGAGGCAGAGGGTGGCGAGCCCGATTATCCCGACGCGGAGGAAGAAGCCGGCGCTGCCGTGAAAGTCGGCGGCGGCGACCGAAACCGGTCGCACGCCGAGCCGCCGCGGAATGCGGACTCTGCGCCGGCCGCGCCCCGGCTGAGAGACGAAGTCGCTCAGCGCACGCGGCCCGGTTCGGCTTCGGGCACGTCGCGGCCGTGGCGGCGCACTACCTGGGGATCGTTATGTTCGGTCGGGACGGGTGCCATCGCCGTTCGTACCGCTAAGGATGCCCGCTTCGGAAATGGGTTGCCAGGTGATCCATTTGACCCTGGCGAAACGGCTGCAAACGCCTGCCTTTTAGCGCACCGGCGCCCGCAGTGGTGGCTGGGCCCGTTGGTAGACTCGCCGCGCAGATGAACCTGGAGCGCGTCATCGCAGCGCTCGCCCCCACGGACGTCGTGCAGCGCGCTCCGGTCGAGATCTCGGACCTCGCCTACGACACGCGCGCCGTCGGGCCCGGAGCGCTCTTCTTCTGTGTCCCGGGAGAGCGGCGCGACGGCCACGCCTTCGCCCGCGAAGCGGTTGAAAGCGGCGCGGTCGCGCTCGTCGTCGAACGGGTGCTCGAGCTCGACGTCTCACAGCTGGTCGTGGAGGACGCCCGGAGTGCGATGGCCCAGGCCGCCGTCGTCTTTTTCGACGATCCGACGCGGACGCTCGAGGTTGCGGGCGTCACCGGAACGAACGGCAAGACGACGACCACGTTCCTCCTCCACTCGATTCTCGGCGCGGCGGGCCGGCGGCCCGGCCTGCTCGGCACGATCGAGAGCCTGATCGGGGGCGAGCGCCGCCCGGCAATCCGTACGACGCCCGAGGCGATCGACCTCCAGCGCGCCTTCCGTGAGATGCTCGACGCGGGCGATCGGAGCTGCGCGCTCGAGGCGACCTCCCACGGCTCCGAGCTGGGGCGGCTCGACGGCGTCCGCTTCAGCGCTCTCGCCTTCACCAACCTCAGCCAGGACCATCTCGACTTCCACGGAACCTTCGAGCGGTACTTCGACGCGAAGCGCCGGCTCTTCGTCGAGGGCGAGCGGCCGCCGGCCGCGGTCAACGTCGGCGACGACTACGGCCGCCGGCTGGCGGAGGAGCTGCGCGCGCTCGGACATGAGCCGCTGCTGACCTTCGGCACCGCGGGCGATGCCGACATCCGGCCCGAGCAGCTCGAGCTCGACGGCAACGGCGCGCGGTTGCGGGCCGGCGGGATCGAGCTGCGGACGAAGCTGCGCGGCCGCTTCAACGTCGAGAACGTGCTCGCGGCCGTCGCCGTCTCGCGGCTGCTCGGCGTCGAGAACGACGCGATCGCAGCCGGGGTCGCAGCGCTCAAGGGCGTTCCCGGCCGGTTCGAGGCGGTCGAGGCGGGTCAGCCGTTCGCGGTCGTTGTCGATTACTCCCACAAGCCGGACGCGCTGGAGAACGTGCTCCGGACCGCCCGTGAGCTTGCGCGTAGCCGGGTCATCTGCGTCTTCGGTTGCGGCGGCGACAGGGACCGGGGCAAGCGCCCGCTGATGGGACGGATCGCGAGCGAGCTCGCGGACGTCGCGATCGTCACCTCGGACAATCCGCGCAGCGAGGATCCCGACGCGATCATCGCCGAGGTGGTCGCCGGCGCGGAAGCGAGCCTGGAGGTGGAGCCCGACCGGGCCACTGCGATCGGACGTGCACTCGCGCTTGCTCAGGAGGGCGACGTTGTCGTCATCGCCGGCAAAGGCCATGAGCAGGGGCAGGAGTTCGCGGGGCGGGTGGTTCCGTTCGACGACCGCGAGGTCGCCCGCGAGGCGCTTCGCCGGCTCGGAGCCGCCCTGTGATCCCCTTGGCGCTGGACGAGATCGCGGCGCTGGCGCCCGGCCGGCTCGACCGAGCTCCCTGGGCGTCCGAGGTTACCGGCGTCCAGGTCGATTCCCGCCGGATCGCAGAGGGCGACCTCTTCGTCGCGGTCGGGCGTGGGGCCGACTTCCGCAAGCACGCCTTCGCGCGCGGCGCGGCCGCCACGCTCGTTCCGGACGACGCGTTTGCCGCGCTCGGGGCGATCGGCCGCGCCGTCCGTGACCGGGCCTCCGCACGGGTGGTGGGGATCACCGGCTCGATGGGCAAGACCTCGACCAAGGACCTGCTCGCCGCTCTCTGCGCACCGTCGGCGAGGACGATCGCCAACGAGGGAAACTTCAACAACGAGATCGGCGTCCCGCTGACGCTGTGCCGTCTCGAGCCGGACACCGAGGTTTGCATTCTCGAGCTCGCGATGCGGGGGCTCGGCCAGATCGCCGAGCTCTGCGAGATCGCCCGGCCCGAGATCGGCGTCGTCACCAATGTCGGGCCGGTGCACCTCGAGCTCGTCGAGTCGCTCGACGGCGTCGTTCGGGCGAAGAGCGAGCTCGTTGCCGCGCTGCCGCCGGGGGGCGTCGCGATCGTGCCCGAGGATTTCCCGGTCGAGCGCAAAGACATCCGCGTGGTCAGGTTGGGTGAGCCGGTCGCGGAGGTGGGCGACGGCCGCACCTCGGTCGGCGGCGTCAGCTTCAACTTCGTCGCCGAGCACCAGGCGCAGAACGCGGCGGCTGCGCTGGCGGCGCTCGAAGCGCTCGCGCTGCCGCGGCCGGAACGCGTCGACGTCGACTTTTCCCGCTGGCGCGGCGAGGAGCGCGAGCTTCCCGGCGGCGGCCTGCTGATCAACGACGCCTACAACGCGAACCCGGTCTCGATGCGGGCCGCGCTGGGATACCTCGCCGCCCGGGCCGGAGACCGCCGCCGAGTCGCGATCCTCGGCGACATGGCCGAGCTCGGCCGGACGGCCCCGGCGTACCACAAGGAAGTCGGCAGGGCGGCCGCGGAGCTGGAGGTCGACGAGCTGCTCGCCGTGGGAGAGCTCGCACGCGGCTACGTCGACGGAGCCGCCGGGGTTCCGTCGCGCTGGACTCCGAACGTCCACGAAGCCTTGCGGCAGCTCGACGAGCTCGTCCGGCCCGGGGACGCCGTGCTCGTGAAAGGTTCGCGGGCGATGGGACTCGAGGCGGTAGCGGAAGCGCTGGCGGCGGTGAAGGCCTAACTTGGTCCGCGTCCTGATCGCGGGCCTCGCCGCGATGCTGATCTCGATTCTCGCCGGTCCTCGCTTCATCGCTTTCCTGCGCCGCAAGGAGTACGGGCAGACGATCCGCGAGGAGGGGCCGCAGCATCACGTGACCAAGCAGGGGACGCCGATCATGGGCGGCCTGCTGGTGCTGGGCGCCGGCACCGCGGCGTATCTCGCGCTCGCGCGCTACACGGTCCCGGCGCTGACGGTGCTCTTCGTCACGCTCGCCTGCGGCGCGATCGGGTTCATCGATGACTTCATCAAGCTGACGCACCGCCGCTCCCTCGGCCTCAACGCCCGCTGGAAGCTGCTCCTGCTCGGAGCGATCACGGTCGGCGTCGGCCTCGCCGCGCGACACCAGCACCTGCCGACGAACGTCTACGTACCCGGGATCGGGCACCTCGAGCTCTCGTGGGCGTGGTACGGACTGCTCTTCCTCGTCATCGCCGGCGCCGCGAACGGCGTCAATCTGACCGACGGCCTCGACGGCCTCGCCGCCGGCACCGGGATCATCGCGCTCTTCACCTACAGCGCGATCAACGTGATTGCGTGGATCCGCTCGGGCCCGCCCGGACACCGCTTCGAGACGAAGCTCGACCTTGCGATCGTGGGAGCGGCGCTGATCGGAGGGCTGATCGGATTCCTCTGGTACAACGCGTTCCCGGCCGAGGTCTTCATGGGCGACACCGGCTCGATGGCGATCGGCGGCGCGCTGGCGGCCTTCGCGATCATGACGAAGACGATCTTCCTGCTGCTCCTGATCGGCGGCATCTTCGCGATCGAGGCGCTCTCCGTCATCCTGCAGGTCTTCTCGTTCCGCTACTGGGGCCGGCGGATATTCCTGATGACGCCGATCCACCACCACTTCGAGATGAAAGCCTGGTCCGAGACGAAGATCATGGTCCGCTTCTGGATCGTCACGGGCCTGCTCTGCGCGGCCGCCTTCGCGCTGTACTACCGCTACTTCCGCGGGTTCCGCTGAACGAGCTGCCGGAACGCGTTCTCGTGCTCGGGCTCGCCCGCTCGGGGCTTGCGGCGGCCGCGGCGCTCGAGCGGCGCGGGGTGGAGGTCGTGCGCGCCGACCGGGAGCTCGGGAACGATGAGGATGTCGGGCTCGTCGAGGGAGTCGGCCTACTCGTCAAGAGCCCCGGGGTACCGGCCGAGGCTTCCCTGGTGGCCGGGGCCCGCGAACGCGGCGTTCCTGTCTGGAGCGAGATCGAGCTCGGCTCCCGGCTGCTTCCGAATCCGATTCTCGGCGTCACGGGCACGAACGGGAAGACGACGACGGCGGAATGGCTCGGCTTCATGCTCGGCGCGCCGGTGGCCGGAAACGTGGGCCGGGCGCTTTCAGAGCTCGACGGCGAGGTCGAGCCGGAGCAGCTCGTCGTGGTCGAGCTGTCCTCGTTTCAGCTCGAGGACATCGACCGGTTCCGGCCCCGGATCGCGGTGCTGCTGAATCTCGAGCCCGACCACCTCGACCGCCACGGCTCCTTCAAGGCCTACCGCGACGCGAAGCTGAGGATTTTCGAGAACCAGACCGAGGCCGACACAGCCGTGGTTCCACGTGATCTAGATCACGAGCTTCGGGCGCAGCGGGTCGAGTTCGCGGCCGACGATCGGCTGCCGGCGGAGCCGTCGCTTCGCGGCGCCCACAACCGCGAGAACGCGGCGGCCGCGGTGGCCGCTGCGCGGGCGGCCGGCGCCCGCGAGGAAGAGATCGTCCGCGGCCTGCGTGACTTCAGGGGTGTGCCGCACCGGCTCGAGCTGGTCGCCGAGCGCGGCGGCGTTGGCTACGTGAACGACTCGAAGGCAACGAACGTGGCGGCGACCTTGCGCGCGCTCGCGGCGTACGAGGACGAGCCCGTCCGCCTGATCCTCGGCGGCTCGCGGAAGGGCGAAGACTTCGCGCCGCTCGCGGCGGCGCTCGGACCGAACGTCCGCGCGGTCTACGTGATCGGCGAGACCGCGGACGAGCTGGCCCGCGTCATCCCGGACACGATCCGCGCCGGCGACCTCGCGACGGCTGTGGAGCGGGCAGCGACGGCTGCCCAGCCCGGCGAGGTCGTGTTGCTCTCACCGGCCTGCGCGAGCTACGACCAGTTCGGCGACTTCGAAGAGCGGGGCGAGGAGTTCAAGCGACTGGTGGCGAACCTGCCCATGTGACGAAAGGGCAGTTCGAGGCCAGGCTCCTGCTGCTGGTCAGCTTCGGGCTGGTCGCGTTCGGCCTGGTCATGGTCTACAGCGCCACCTCGGCCTCGGCAGCGCTCGAGAATGGCGACCCGGCGTACTACGTCAAGCGCCAGGCGATCTACGCCGTTCTGGGGTTGGCACTGATGTTCGTCTTCGCCCGCTTCCGCTTCCAGGCGCTCCGCAAGCTCGCTCCCGTCCTTGTGACGATCAGCCTCGCGCTGCTCGCGGCGGTGCTCGTGCTCGGCTCGACGGTCAACGGCGCCCGCCGCTGGCTCACGTTCGGCCCCGCCGTCTTTCAGCCGTCCGAGCTGGCCAAGCTCGCGCTCGCGGTCTGGGCGGCGGCCTACCTCGCTCGGCGCCGCCCCCCGGCGACGCTGAAGGAGCTATGGCGCCCGGTCGGCGCGCTCGCCTGCGTGTTCGCCGGCCTCCTGATGCTCGAGCCCGACCTCGGGACGACGATTGCGATCTTCGTCATGCTCGGCGGGATGCTGCTCGTCGCCGGGACGCCGGTCCGTGTCCTCGGCGCAGGGTTGTCGATCGCGACGGCGCTCGGCGTCGCGGCGATCTGGTTCGAGCCCTACCGGCGGGCGCGCATCTTCAGCTTCATCAACCCCTGGCACGACGCCCAGGGCGCCGGCTTCCAGATCGTCCAGGCGATGATCGGCCTCGGCTCGGGCGGCATCTTCGGCCGCGGGCTGGGCCAGAGCATCGAGAAGGCGAACTTCCTCCCCGAGGCGCACACGGACATGATCTTCGCGATCATCGGCGAGGAGCTCGGGCTCGTCGGCGCGACCGCGCTGATCGCCGCGTATGCGACCTTCGCCTACGTCGGTCTCAGGATCGCGCTGCGCTGCCGGGATCCGTTCGGCAAGGCGCTGGCGACCGGCGTCACCATGCTCGTCTGCGGCCAGGCGGCGATCAACATCGCCGCCGTGATGGGACTCGCGCCGCTGACCGGAATTCCGCTGCCGTTCGTCTCTTACGGAGGCTCGAGCCTGATCGTCGCTCTCGCCGGGGTCGGCATCCTCCTTAACATCGCGGTCGGTCATGGCGGAGAAGCGAGAGCTCAGGTGCGTGATCGCGGCCGGGGGCACGGCGGGACACGTGCTGCCGGCGCTCGCCGTCGCCGAGGAGCTGCAAAGTCGCGGCGTCCGGGTGAGCTTCGCCGGGTCGCCGGATCGCGTCGAGGCGCGGCTCGTTCCTGAGGCCGGCTACGAGTTCGACGCATTCCGCAGCTCCGGCTTCCCGCGGCAAGCCGGAGTCGCGCTCGTGCGCGCGCTGGTCACCGCCGCCGGCGCTCCGGCCGCGTGCCTGAGGATCCTGCGGCGCCGCCGGCCGAACGTCGTCCTTGGAGCGGGCGGCTACGTCTCCGGCCCGATGGTTCTTGCAGCCGCGCTCCAACGGACGCCGGCCGCGCTGCTCGAGGCGGATGCGCACCTGGGGCTCGCAAACCGGCTTGCGGCTCCCTTCGCGAAGCGGGTTTTTCTCGCGACGCCGGTCACCGGCCATGACGGCGCCAAGTACCGCGTCACGGGGCGCCCGGTCCCGCAGCGATCGCAAGCGGCGCCGTCGGCCGAGGCGCGGCGCGTGTTCGAGCTGCCGGCGGAGGGGCCGGTGCTCCTGGTCCTGGGAGGCAGCCAGGGCGCTCTGCGGCTGAACGAGCTCGCGGTCGAGCGTTGGGGAGCGGCGGGTCCCGCGGTTCTCCACATATCGGGCGAGCGTGAGTACGAAGCGCTTCGCGACCGCGTCTCGCGGCCCGACTACCGCCTGCTTCCGTTCACGGACGAGATCGGCGCGGCCTACGGCGCGGCCGACCTGGCCCTGGCGCGTGCGGGAGGCTCGGTCTGGGAGCTCGCGGCGGCCGGGCTGCCGGCGGTCCTCGTCCCGTATCCCCATGCGACCGCTGACCACCAGACGAAGAACGCCCGCCACCTCGAGGCTGCGGGCGGCGCGGTCGTCGTCCCCGAGGCGGAGCTCGATCGGGTCCCCGCGCTCGTCGAGGAGCTCCTGGCCGACGGCCCGCGCCTGGAGCGCATGCGCCGGGCGATGCTCGCGATGGCTCGTCCCCGCGCGGCGGCCGAGATCGCTGAGGAGCTGGTGGCGCTTGCCTCCCTTTGACGGCCGGCGCATCTGGTTCGTCGGCATCGGCGGCGCAGGCCTCTCCGGCTACGCGCTCCTGGCTCGCGCCTGGGGCGCGGAGGTGGGCGGCTGGGACCGCGTCGAGACGCCCTACCTGGCTGCGCTCCGGGGCGCGCTGCTAGAGCTCGCGCCGGAGCCGGTCGTCCCGGACGGCTGGAACGAAGTGGTGGTCTCGACCGCGTATCGCGACCAGGTCGAGGGCAGGCCGCGCGCCGAGTTTCTCGCCGAGCTCGTCTCCTTGCAGCGCTCGATCGTGGTCGCCGGCGCGCATGGGAAGACGACGACCGCCGCCATGATCGCGTTCTGCCTCGACCGGCTCGGCGACGACCCGGCCTTCTTGATCGGCGGCGAGATCCCTCAGCTCGGCGGCAACGCGCGCGCGGGCAGCGGCTGGCTCGTCGTCGAGGGAGACGAATCGGACCGCACGATCGCCGCCCTTCGCCCCGAGATCGCGGTGGTCACGAACGTCGATCTCGACCACCACACGGAATTCGCCTCGCGCGCCGAGGTCGAGTCGCTCTTTGCCGACTGGCTCGTGGCCGCCCCGAAAGCCGTCCGAGGAGACGAGCTCGAGCCCGTCGAGGTCGAGCTCGCGGTTCCGGGTGACCACAACCTGCAGAACGCTGCAGTCGCCCTGGCGACGGTCGAGCTCGCGGGCTACTCACGCGCGGAGGCCGCCCGCATACTCGGAGAGTTTCGCGGCGCGACCCGCCGGCTCGAGCTGCGCGGACAGGTCGGCGGCGTCGACGTCGTCGACAGCTATGCGCACCATCCGCGGGAGCTCGCGGCCGACATCGCCGCAGCCCGCGACGGCGGCCGCGTCCTCGCTCTCTTCCAGCCCCACCTCTACTCGCGCACACGCCACCTCGCGCGGGAGTTCGGCGCCGCGCTTGCGTCGGCGGACGTCGTTGCCGTTACGGACGTCTATCGCGCACGCGAGCAGCCTATCGAGGGTGTGACAGGCAAGCTGGTCGTCGACGCCCTGGCCGAGACCCGTCCCGGCATGGAGCTCGGTTGGACGCCGGCGGTCGAGGAGGGCGTTCGCTTCCTCGCGCGCCGGGCGCGGACCGGCGACCGTGTCCTGACGCTCGGCGCGGGCGACGTCGACCGGGCGGCCACCCTGATCCTCGAGGCGCTCGCTTGAAGGTAGAGCAGGGAGTTCAGCTAGACCGCTACACAACGCTTGGGGCAGGCGGCGAAGCTCGTGCTTTCGCGAAGCCGTCGACGGTGGACGAGGTGGAGGAAGCGCTGGCCTGGGCGCGGGAGCGGGGGCTTCCGATCTTCACGATCGGGCTCGGCTCGAACATGCTCGTCGCAGACGAGGGTGTCGGGGCGCTCGTCCTCCGACTTGACGGCGAGCTCGCCTCGGCCGAGACTCGAGGCGAGCTGCTGATCGCGGGCGGGGGCGCGGCGAACGCCGTCTGCCTGCACCGCGCGCGTGCGGCGGGCCTGGGGGCGTTCGAGTTCGCGTGCGCGATCCCCGGCACGGTCGGCGGCGGGGTCCGGATGAACGCGGGCGCCTACGGAAGCGATTGGTCGGAGATCCTCGAGCGGGCACTCGTCGTCGACGAGCACGGCGCGTGCTGGCAGACGCCGACCGAGCTCGGTCTCTCGTACCGGCAATCGAAGCTCGGCCAGGGACAGGTCGTCGCGCGAGTCGAGTTCCGGCTCGAGCCGCGCGATCCCGACGAGATCAAGGCGAAGGTCGCCGAGCTCCAGACGCTACGCAAGGCCGCGCAGCCCACGAACAAGCGGACGTTCGGAAGCGTCTTCAAGAACCCCGAGCACGAGCTGACGGCCGGACTGATGCTCGAGGCTTGCGGCCTGAAGGGCGACCGGATCGGCGGCGCACAGATCTCCCCCCGGCACGCGAATTTCATCGAGAACGCCGGCGGAGCGCTCGCCGCCGACGCGATCGCACTGATGGCCGAAGCGCGCCGCCGGGCCTACGAGGAGTACGGAGTCGAGCTCGAGCACGAGGTGCAGTTCCTCGGCCCGCTCGCGCTGCCCGAGCTCCGTTCGTAATTGGCACACATTCGGTCCGGCCGGGTCACCACTGCGTGCGCGCTTCCGAGCTAGGCTCGCCTGCAGAGGGTGGTGGGAAGGAGCCCCACCCATAGTTGAGGGCGGGGGTACGCGCGCGCGTGTACCCGGTAGTGGTCGCTGGGTGAGGTAGTGGTCGCTGGGTGAGCGGCCGAGGTGTGGCCGGCCTGGGGAGTAGGAGGAGGTCTTGGGGCGGCGAAGGGACTCCCGATGGCGGCGGCCCCGAGATCGCGTCGCGCACGTGCGGCGGTGCTGCCCTTTCCGGGCCCGAGGCGGCTTCGCGGTTTCTCGCTCAAGCCCAGCCTGCCGTCGGGCCGCGCGCTACTGCTCGGCTTCGCGCTCCTCGGCGCTGGAGCCCTCGCCTATCTCGGCGCACGCGAGACGTCGATCTTCGCCTTGCGGACGGTCCAGATCGACGGCGCTCCGCCGCGCGTCGCTGCCCACGTGGAGCAGGCCCTCGCGCCACTCCGGGGCCGCAGCCTGCTCGCGCTGAACCGGGGCGAAATCGACCAACGGCTCGCGAGGCTTTCGGACGTTGCCGCGGTTTCGTTCGACCGCGACTTCCCGCACACGCTGCGTGTGTTCGTGACGCCGGCTCACTCGATCGCCGTCCTCCGCCGCGGCATGTCCGCCTGGATCGTCTCAAGCGACGGACGCGTCGTCCGAACGGCAGGTTTATTTGCCACACCGAAGCTGCCACGGATCTGGGTCCCCCGCAGCACGAGCGTCGACGTTGGCATGCCGGTTGCCGATGCCGATGCAGCCCACGCCGTCCGGGCACTCGCGATCGTGCGAGGCGCGGGGTTCGGAAGGCGGATCGTGGGAGTGCGAGCCGCCGACGGCGAGCTGACCTTCGTGCTCGCCCAGGGCCCCGAGCTTCGGTTCGGCGATGCCACGTCCCTGACGCTGAAACTGGCGGTCGCCACGCGCATGCTGCCGCTGGTAGAGGGGACGAGCGGGTACCTCGACGTGACGGTCCCGACGCGTCCGATTGCAGGTGGCAACTCTAAACTCTCAGGTTGAGGTTGAGTAAAGGAGGCGTGCCTCGCCGTTGACAGCGCTGTAGAAGCCGCGTACTCTCCTGCGACGAATGGGGCGAAACAACAGAGGCTCCACTAAAGCTTCAGGTCGAGCACCCTTGAGCGTAAGAGACCAAACCGGAAATTTCCTCGCCGTGATCAAAGTCGTCGGAGTCGGCGGCGGCGGCACGAACGCGGTCAACCGCATGGTCGATGCAGGATTGACCGGCGTCGAGTTCATCGCGGTCAACACGGACGCCCAGGCGCTGCTGATGTGCGATGCGGACGTCAAGATCCACATCGGCTCGCAGGCGACCCGCGGTCTCGGCGCTGGTGCCGATCCGGTGGTCGGCAAGGCCGCGGCACAGGAAAGCCGCGACGAGCTGAAAGAGGCGCTGAAGGGCGCCGACATGGTCTTCGTCACGGCGGGCGAGGGCGGCGGCACCGGCACCGGCGGGGCGCCGATCTTGGGCGAGCTGGCCGGCGAGGAGCTCGGCGCACTCACGGTCGGCGTGGTCACGCGGCCGTTCTCGTTCGAGGGCCGCAAGCGGGCGCAGCAGGCCGAGCGCGGGATCGAGGATCTCCGCGACACGGTCGACACGCTGATCGTGATCGAGAACGACCGCCTGCTCCAGGTGGTCGAGAAGCGGACATCGATCGTCGATGCGTTCAAGCTCGCCGACGACGTCCTCCGGCAAGGCGTCCAGGGCATCACCGACCTGATCACGATCCCGGGTCTCGTCAACCTCGACTTCGCCGACGTGCGCACGATCATGCGCGGCGCCGGCTCGGCGCTGATGGGCATCGGCGCGGCCTCCGGCGAGAACCGCGCCACCGAGGCGGCGCAGGCGGCTGTCTCGTCGCCGCTGCTGGAAGCGTCGATCGAAGGCGCCACGGGGATCCTGCTCAACGTCACCGGCGGTCGCGAGATCGGGCTCTTCGAAGTAAACGAAGCGGCCGAGGTTGTCACCGGGGCGGCCGATCAGAATGCGAACGTCATCTTCGGCGCGGTCATCGACGAGTCGCTCGGCGAGGAGGTGCGCGTGACCGTGATCGCCACCGGATTCGGCCCGCACCGGACGCGCAGGCGTCGCCCAGCGCAAGCCGCGGAGTCCGAGCAGATCGCCACCGAAGAGCCGCAGCCCGTTCGAAACGAGGGCTTCGACGTCCCGGACGACGTCCTGGAAGTTCCCTCGTTCCTGCGCGACAACTAACGCCACAGGTTTAGTTCCGCGGCTCTTGCGGAATGTTGGCGGTTGCCCTCTCGGGCTACCTGCTGACCAGGAGCCCGTGATGACCCGGTCCGGCCGTCCCGGCCCCTCCGATAGGCGGGGGGACCGGGGCGGCTTCCTTTAGCATCAGCCGCCGGATGCAGACGCTCCTGCGGACACCGCTCTTCGACCGCCACGTTGCACTGGGCGCACGGATGGTCCCGTTTGCCGGGTGGGAGATGCCGGTGCAGTACGAGGGCGTGATCCCGGAACACATGGCCGTGCGCACGGACTCCGGCGTCTTCGACGTCTCGCACATGGGCGAGCTCGAGGTCGAGGGCCCGCGCGCGCACGAACTCCTGCAGTCCACGCTCTCGAACGACCTCGGGCGGCTGGCGGACGGGGAGGCGCAATACACGCTGCTGACGAACGAATCGGGCGGAATCGTCGACGACCTGATCGTCTACCGGCTGAGCCCGTTTCGCTTCCTGCTGATCGTCAATGCCGCCAACCGCGAGGGCGATTGCGAGTGGCTGAAGGAGCGCGAGATCGCCGGCTCCGACGTCCGAGATATCTCCGACGAGTACGCGCTGCTGGCCGTCCAGGGCCCACGCTCCCTCGAGCGGCTCGGGCTCGGGGAGACGGCGGCGTTCACGTTCGCAGAGGGCGAGATCGACGGGATCGCCTGCATGATCAATCGCACCGGCTACACCGGCGAGCAGGGGGTGGAGCTGATGGTTCCGGCCGAGGATGCGCCGCAGCTCTGGGACCGAGTCGTGGAGCGCGGCGCCACCCCTGCGGGGCTGGGCGCGCGCGACACGCTTCGGCTGGAGGTTTGCTACCCGCTGCACGGCAACGACATCGGTCCCGAGACCGACGCGATCTCGGCTGGTCTCGGCTGGGTGTGCGCACTCGACAAGGAGTTCACCGGTGTCGGGGAGCTGCGGAGAGTCAAGGAAGAGGGCCCGCAGCAGAAGCTCGCAGCGTTCGTGATGAAAGAGCGCGCGATCCCACGCCAGGGAATGCCGATCGAGGGTGGAGGCGAGGTCACGTCCGGCACGCACTCGCCGATGCTCGATCGCGGCATCGGCATGGGCTACGTCCCGGCGGAGCGCGCCGCGCCGGACACCGAGCTGACGATCGACGTCCGCGGTAAGCCTCGGCGGGCGCGCGTCGTCAAGAAGCCCATCTACAAGAGGGAGGCTGGCCCGAGTGGCGGCGACTGAGACCTACCCCGACGAGCTGCGGTACCACCCGGAGCACGACTGGGCTCGAATCGAGGGCGACGAGGCGACGCTCGGCATCACCTGGTACGCCCAGGACTCGCTCGGGGAGCTCGTCCACTTCGAGCCGCCCGATGCGGGCGCGACGATCGCGAAGGACGCCTCGTACGGTGAAGTCGAGTCCGTCAAGGCCGTGTCCGATCTGATCACACCGCTCTCCGGCGAGGTGATCGAGGTCAACCAGAAGGCCGTCGACGCTCCTGAGACCGTGAACGAGGATCCCTACGGCGAGGGCTGGCTCGTCCGGATTCGCCTCTCGGACCCGGCCGAGGCCGAGGCTCTGCTCGACGCCGCCGCCTACCGGCAACTCCTCCAAGACGCCTAAGGCCTGCCGGATCGCGTGAGCTTCCTGTCCCTGACCGAGCAGGACCGCGAGCAAATGCTCGAGACGATCGGGGTCGACTCGATCGACGAGTTGTTCGAGCAGATACCCGTCGGCGTCCGTCTCGGCCGGGCGCTCGAGCTCGAGCCCGCTCTCTCCGAACCCGAGCTCGTCGCGCACCTGAACGAGCTCGCCTCGCGCAACATCGACACCGGACGTGAGGTCTCCTTCCTCGGCGCGGGGATCTACGACCACTACGTTCCGGCAGTCGTCGACGCGGTGCTCGCCCGCGGAGAGTTCCTGACCGCGTACACGCCCTACCAGCCGGAGATGAGCCAGGGGGTGCTGCAGGCGATCTTCGAGTACCAGACCGCGATCTGCGAGCTCACCGGCATGGACGTGTCGAACGCGTCCGGCTACGACGGGACAACCGTTGCCGCGGACGCCTGCTACCTCGCCAGGCAGGCGACCGGCCGCTCGAAGGTCGTGCTCACCGAGGCGCTGAACCCGCAGGTGCGCCAGGTCGTCAAGACCTACGCACCCGGCTTCGGGCTCGACGTCGTCGAGGTTCCGCACCGCGACGGCACAACGGATCCGGACGAGCTCCGTGCAGCGGCCGGCGAGGCGGCGTGCGTGATCTTCCAGCAGCCGAACTTCTTCGGCTGCCTGGAGCCGGCGCCGGACCTCGCCGCCGCAGCCAACGACGCGGGAGCCCTGCCGGTCGCGCACGTCGACCCGGTCTCGCTCGGCGTGCTCGAGGCCCCGGGCGTGTACGGGTGCGCGCTCGCGATCGGCGAAGGCCAGTCGGCCGGGAACTACCAGTCGTACGGCGGCCCGCACTATGGATTTTTGGCGGCGCGGTCCGAGTTCATCCGGCGCATGCCGGGCCGGATCTCCGGTGAGACCGTGGACTCCGAGGGCAGGCGCGGCTTCGTCCTGACGCTGCAGACGCGGGAGCAGCACATCCGTCGGGAGAAGGCCACCTCCAACATCACGACGAACCAGACGTTGCTCGCGCTGGCCGGCCTCGTCCACCTCTCGTGGCTGGGACCGCAAGGGCTGCGCGAGCTGGGGGAGACCTGCCTCGCGCTCTCGCGCTACGCGAAGGAACGTCTGAGTGAAGCCGGTCTGGAGCTCGTGTTTCCAGAAAAGGCAACGTTCAAGGAGTTTGCCGTACGCGTCGGACGACCCGCGAAGGACGCGATCAGCGATGCGCGCGCGGCGGGCATCCATCCCGGCTACGCGCTCGGTCGGGACTACGCGGGCCTGGACGACGCACTGCTCGTCGCGGTGACCGAGAAACGGACGACCGCAGAGATCGACAGCCTCGTCGAGGTGCTCGCGGCGTGAAGCTCGTTTACGAAAAGTCCCGCCCGGGCCGGCGCGCGTCCTCGTTGCCGCGGCCCGAGGTCCCCGCCGCGGAGGTGCCGGAAGAGCTTCGTCGCGCCAGCCCGCCCAGGCTGCCCGAGATCTCGGAACCGGAGCTCGTCCGCCACTTCACCGCTCTCGCGGACCGAACCTTCGGCGTCGACACGGGCTTCTACCCGCTCGGCTCGTGCACGATGAAGCACAACCCGCGCGTGAACGAGCGCGTCGTCAACCTCCCCGGCTTCCGGGACCTGCATCCGCTCCAGGAGGAGGACGCGTCCCAGGGTGCGCTGGAGCTGATGTGGCGGCTGCAGGAGATCCTGGCCGAGATCGTCGGCCTGCCGGCGGTGTCGCTCCAGCCGGCCGCGGGTTCTCAGGGCGAGCTGACCGGGCTGCTGCTGATGCGCGCGTACTTCGCCGACCGCGGAGAAGGCGACCAACGGCGCGAGATCGTGATTCCCGACACCGCGCACGGGACGAATCCGGCCAGCGTGACGATGGCCGGCTACGAGCTCGTCGACGTCAAGACCGACCCGCGCGGGAACGTCGACGTCGACGATCTGCGGGGCAAGGTCGGCCCGCAAACCGCGGGCCTGATGCTGACCAACCCCTCGACGCTCGGGCTCTTCGACGAGGGAATCGAGGAGATCACGCGGATCTTCCACGAGGCCGGCGCGCTGATGTACTACGACGGCGCGAACCTGAACGCGATCTGCGGGATCTCGAGGCCGGGCGACTTCGGCTTCGACATCGTCCACTTCAACCTGCACAAGACTTTCTCGCAGCCCCATGGGGGCGGGGGGCCCGGCGGTGGGCCGATTGCCGTCCGCGAGCGGCTGGAGCCGTATCTACCCGTGCCCGCCGTCGTCCGTGAGGGCGAAGCGTTCCGCCTCGACTACGGGCGGCCGAAGACGATCGGCAAAGTGCGAGGCTTCTGTGGGCCGTTCGGTGTCTTCGTCCGCTCCTACGCGTACATCCGCTCCTACGGCCCCGCGCTTCGAGAGATGTCCGAGGTCGCAGTCCTGAACGCGAACTACCTGCTCGCCCGGCTGAAGGACACCTACGAGGCCCCGTTCGACCGGCTCTGCATGCACGAGTTCGTGCTCTCGGGCCGCAAGCTGAAACGCGAGCACGGCGTCACGACGCTCGACGTCGCCAAGCGGCTGATGGATTACGGCTTTCATCCCCCGACGATCTACTTCCCCCTGATCGTTCCCGAGGCACTGATGATCGAGCCGACGGAGACCGAGGCGAAGGAAACGCTGGACGCCTTCGCCGACGCGATGCTGGCAATCGCGCACGAGGCGGCCGGGCAGCCCGAGCTGCTGAAGGAAGCGCCGCACGTCCGACCCGTCAAGCGGCTCGACGAGGTCCGCGCCGCGAAGCAGCCAGTCGTGCGCTACCGCTTCGAGCAGCACGAGGACCCGCAGGGCGCGGGCGAGCCGCGGCAGCTCGAAGCCCAGAAGGGCGCCTAGGCGGAGGCCGCGAGCTGCCCGCAGGCCGCCGCGATGTCGCGGCCGCGGGTCAGGCGGACGGTCGTCGGGATGCCGCCCCGCTTCAGCTCGGACTCGAAGGCGGCAATCGCCTTCGGCGAGGATCCCGCGAAGCTACCGGTCGGGTTGTACGGGATCAGGTTCACCTTGAAGATCTTCGGATCGAGCAGCTCGGCAAGCGAGCGCGCCTGCTCGACGCGATCGTTCACGCCCGCGAGCATCACGTACTCGACGAAGACCTTGCGCCGCCGCAGCTCGAAGTAGCGCCGGCATTCCGCGAGGACGTCTGCGAGCGGATAACGGTCGTTGACCGGCATCAGCTGCGATCGAAGCGCAGGCTCGGCCGCGTGCAGCGAGAGCGCAAGGCGGATCGGCTCTTCGACCTCGTCCACGAACTTCCGCAGCCCCGGGAGCCAGCCGACCGTCGACACGGTCGTCCGGCGATGAGTGACGCCGAGATCCGGTAGACGCCGAGCCGCCGCGATCACCTCGTCCATGTTCAGCATCGGCTCGCCCATGCCCATGAAGACGACATGGTCGATCGCTTCGAGGCGGCGGAAATGCAGGGCCTGATCGAGCATCTCGGAGGCGGTCAGGTTGCGCCGGAAGCGCATCTGGCCGGTCGCGCAGAAGGTGCAGGTGAGCGGGCAGCCGCTTTGCGAGGAGAGGCAGACCGACCGCCTCCCGTCGCGGAAGCGCATCAGCACTGCTTCCACGGGCACCCCGTCGCCGGTGCGGAACAAGGTCTTGACGGTGCCGTCGCGCGAGCGGGCCTCGTGCTCGACCTCGAGCGTCGAGAAGGGGATCCGCTCCGCCAGCCGCGAGCGAAGTGCCGCCGGCACATCCGTCATCTCGGCATAGCCGTTTGCGCCCCGCGCGGCCCAAGACCAGACCTGGCGCGCGCGAAAGCCGGGCTCCCCGTGCCGTTCGAGCGTCTCCTGCAGTGCTGCGATGTCCACCGACTGCAGAATACGGGCGTGATCGATCTCCGTTCCGACACGAAAACCCAGCCGAGCCGCGGCATGCGCGAGGCTATGGCGAACGCCGAGGTCGGCGACGAACAGCGGCGTGAGGACCCCACCGTCAACGAGCTCGAACGGCGCGTCGCCGAGCTGCTCGGGCAGGAGGAGGCCGTCTACGTCCCGACCGCGACGATGGCGAACGAGATCGCTCTTCGGACGCTGGCCGAGCCCAGCGACGAGCTGATCGCCGAGGAGAATGCCCATCTCTTCCTCTCGGAGCTCGGGGGCCCGGCGGTTCACGCCGGCCTGATGACCAGGCCGATCCGAGGCCAGGCGGGTCGTTTCGGGCCGGACGAGGTGCAGCGGATGATTCGCCGGGGCGACGACACGCACACGCCGCGGACGCGGGTCGTCGCGATCGAGAACACGCATAACGCCTCCGGCGGCCGGGTCTGGCCGCTCGAGGAGATCCAAGCGCTCGTGGCGGCCTGCCGCGAGCTCGAGCTTTCCGCCCATCTCGACGGCGCGCGCGTCCTCAACGCGGCGGTCGCGAGCGGTGTTCCGGCGGCTGCGATCGCCGGGCAGTTCGACACGGTCACGCTCTGTCTCTCGAAAGGACTCGGCTGCCCGCTCGGCGCGCTTGTCGCGGGCTCGCACGAGTTGATGAAGAGGGCGCGGCGTTTCAAGCACCAGTTCGGCGGAGCGATGCGGCAGGCCGGGATCGTCGCGGCGGCCGGCGTTTACGCGCTCGACCACAACGTCGAGCGGCTCGCCGACGACCACGTGCGGGCGCGGCGGCTGGCCGAGGGTCTACACGCCGCGGGCGTGCCGGTCGACCTCGAGCAGGTGCAGACGAACTTCGTCCAGGTCAACGTCGGCGCGCTCGACCTCGAGGCGAGCGACGCTCTCGCGAGGCTTGCCCAGGAGGAGGTCGGCTTCTCGGCGACCGCGCATCCGGGTGTTCTCCGCGCGGTCACGCACCTCGATATCGACGACGATGACATCGAGCAGGCGATCGAGCGGGTCCCGCGGGCACTCGGCGTGCTCGCTCGCGCCTAGCGGTCGCCGGCAAAGCCGAAGCCGACGACGAGCGTCACGTAGACGCCCACCAGGGCCCAGCCCTCCCAGCGTCTCGACGTGCCGTCGAAGACGACCGCAGTTACCACGACCGTCGCGAGGGCCATCGCCCCGATCTCCTCCCAGCGGAAGGCGAGCGGCAGCGCGGGCGTCACGACCCAGGCGAGAAGCGCGATCGCGGGCGTCACGAAGAGCGCTACCTGGGCGCTCGACGAGACCGCGATCTCGGTCGCCAGCCGCATCTTCCCGCGCCGGGCGATCACGATCGCACCGCCGTGCTCGGCCGCGTTGCCGACGACAGCGACGATCACGACCGAGATGAAGAACTGCGAGAGTCCGGCAGCCTTCGCGAAGCCGTCGAGCGAATGGACGAGGATCTCGCTCGTCACGGCCGTCGCAGCCGTCGCCAGCGCCAGCGCGGTCAGCGCACGCCGAAGCGACCACGCGTCGGCACGTTCTTCGTACCCGGATTCGGCATGCGTTTGCCGGAAGCCGCGAAGCTGGATGGTCTGCACGACGACGTAGATGACGAGCAGGATCACCGCGACCGGGGCGGTCAAGACGGCGAGCGAATGTCGGTCCGGATTGCCGTGCCAGCCCGCGATCGAGGGAGCGAGGAAGAGCAGCACCGCCACGGCGACGAGGCCGAGCTGCAGCAGCAGCGAGTTTCGGTTGATCGGCTTGCCCGACGGACCGATTGCCATCGCCAGCCCGAGTACGAGCAGCAGGTTCGAGACGACGCTGCCGGCGAGTGAACCGCGGACGACGTTCGGGAGGGCGTCCGCGACCGCGAAGAGGGCGATGATCAGCTCGGGCGCGTTCCCGAAGCTCGCGTTCAGGAAGCCGCCGATCCCTGGGCCGGTGTGCTCGGCGGCCTGCTCGGTCGATTCGCCGATCAGCCAGGCGAGCGGGACGAGCGACGCCGCGGCGAGCACGAACAGCGCGACGTCTCCCGGATGGAAGGCGAAGTCGACGACGAACGTGATCGGGGCGAGCGCGAGAGACGCCCAGAGGAGCTTTCGCGCCACGCCGATACCCTAACTGCGTGCCCGCGGCGGTCCTCTTCGACTGGGGTGACACCCTGATCCGCTTCGTCTACGACGAGGCTCTCGTCGAGGCCGGCCACCGCGCTGGGCTCGCCGCTCTCGGCCGCGATGACCTGCCCGAGGTGGAGCGCGTGGCGACGCACTTCCGCGAACGTTACGAGCCGCTCTTCTGGGCGCCCGGCACCGTCGAGGAGCTGGAGTACCCCGGGCTCGTCCGCCAGTTGCTCGGGGACTTCGGGCTAGAGGTGGACGACGAGGAGCTGACCCGCTTCCTCGAGGCCGAGCACGCGGCCTGGGATCCGGCGCGGCAGGCTGCGGCGAACACGCCTGCGCTGCTGGAGGCCCTGCGGGCGCGAGGCCTCAAGCTCGGGCTCGTCTCGAACGCGTTCGATCCCGGCTGGCTTCTCCACCGCGATCTCGAGCAGATGGGGCTCGCCGAGCGTCTCGATTTCGCCGTCTTCTCGTCGGAGGTGGGCAAGCGCAAGCCGCATCCGGCGATCTTCGAGCGCGCGCTCGACGCGCTCGGAGTCGCGGCCGCCGACAGCGTTTTCGTCGGCGACCGCCTCTACGAGGACGTCAGGGGTGCCGGCGAGCTTGGGATGACCACCGTGCAGGCGCTCTGGTTCCGCGCCGACGAGCATCCCGAGGGCGGCGAGCCGGACTTCCAGGCGTTTACGCAGATGGACGTCCTGAACGTGGTCGACCGGCTCGCGGCCGCGGCCTAGCCGACACGACGCGACGCCCTAGCCCCTGACAGCGTGCTTGTCAAGTCTTGCGGAGGGTGTGTCTGTTCGCCCAAAATTCCGACATGGAGACCAAGCGCGACCTCGCGGCCCGGGCGAGCGAGCTGCCGCTGCACCCGCAGGACGAGGTCGAGTGCCGCCGCTGCGGTGTCCATTGCGACAAGGTCGTCCATCCCTCGGCCTGCGTTGAGCGGGGCTGCGCGTTCCTCTACTCGTACGAGGAGTTCGGCCACACCTACGTCGGCTGCATGCAGAAGGTCTTCGACGTCGAGATCGACCTGGATCTGTTGCGCGCCGCCGAGGCGACCGGCGAGTTCGGCGCCGTCAAGGCGACGCGCAAGCCGTTGCCGATCTGCCGCGCGGAGGTCGAGAGCTGCTACGACAGCCGCACCGAAGAGGTCGGCTGCCTCAACCCCGAGTTCTACGAGCTGCCGGTGGGCGAACCCAGCTTCAGGGTCTTCGCCGTTCTGCGTTCTAATCCCGAGCCTGCTTAGTCGGCCGCGCCGGCAAAGCCGCCGCGGCCTTTTTGGCGGCATCGCAAGCGACGCCTCAGACCGACTTTCCGGGTCTTCGCGCAGATCCGCCTGGCCGCTTCTTCATAGCTCGGGCGTGAAGCTCTTTTAGTTTCCGCACCTGCTCGGCGTCGGGCCCGTGTCCGTCGGTGCCGGGAACCTCGAGGTAGGCCGGCAGGCCTTGGAGTTTTGGATGTGAGAGGAAGACGCCGAGCTCTTCGCCGATCAGGCCCTCGCCGATGTTGTCGTGCCGGTCTCGGTTCGACCCGAGCGGGGCCTTCGAGTCGTTCACGTGCAGCGCCCGCAGCCGCTCGAGGCCGATCCGCTGGTCGACCTCGCCGAGCAAGCGGTCGAGCTCCGCGCGGTTCGTGACGTCGTAGCCGGAGGCGTAGAGATGGCAGGAGTCGAGGCAGATCCCGAGCCGCTCGTGAGCGTCCAGGGCGTCGTAGAGCGCGGCGAGCTCGTCGATCGAGCGGCCGATCGTGTCGCCGGTGCCGGCGGTGTTCTCGATCAGCAGCCAGGTGGTCTCCGAGCAGCGTTTCAGCGCCTTGCGCAGCGCCGGCACCACGCGCTTCAGGCTGACCTCGAAGCCGGCGCCCTGGTGCGAGCCGACGTGGAAGACGACCCCGTCGGCCTCGATGCCGGAGGCAACGTCGACCGTGTTCTCCAGGGCCGCGACCGACTTCTCGTAGAGATCGTCGTTGGGGCTCGCCAGGTTGATCAGGTAGACGGCGTGGCAGACGACGCCCCCGATCCGGGCCTCGGCGCGGCGTTCCTTGAAGCGCTCGAAGTTCGCGGGGTCATGGTTCGTCGGCCGCCAGGCGCGTGGGCTCTGGGTAAAGATCTGGACACAGTCCCCGCCGATCGCCTCGATCCGGTCGATCGCCGTGTGGATGCCCCCCGAGGTCGACACGTGGGCGCCGAGTTGCACGCCTGTGACGCTAGCGCCTGGAGGGCCAGGAGGGTTTGGCGAAATACAGTCTGTGCCGCCGGGCCGCGCTGCTCGCCCACCAGCTCCGCTCTGTTTACGCAGTCGCGCCCAT
>Ga0137403_10000410_pt1 | contig 55054 bp, 34 predicted proteins | sample CZOMad2_1_16fung_FD_122057 | JGI IMG/M metagenome (GOLD analysis project Ga0137403, IMG submission 122057) | Vadose zone soil fungal communities from Angelo Coast Range Reserve, California, USA - CZOMad2_1_16fungal (Hybrid Assembly) | ecosystem: Environmental > Terrestrial > Soil > Vadose zone...
CTTGAGCGGGGGCGCCTTGAACTTACCGAATCTTCAACCTAACGACTGCCCCCTTCCCAACCTGCGAATTCACTCGGCTTGAGTTGTCCAGTCGCGACTGCAGATTCTTCAGAGTTTTGACACAGTCTCTTCCGTGGGTAGGATTTGGACTCTTTGTGCAAAGCCAGGTCCACCGGTAGGTCTAATTAAGGCCATCCAGTTGCAATCCGATCGGATCTGCTCCCGCTCCTTTTAATCCGTCGATCACTTTCGCCACCGCGCCGTAACTGATCGAGCGCGGCGCTTTGATGAATACTGTCTTTTCGATTCGGAAATTCTCGAAGACGTCAGCCCTGCCGATGTATTCGTCTCGGTAAACATGATTGGTTGTCCGCTGCTTGAAGAGTTCCACCAGCGCTGTATTTAATTTCGAAGTATCGTCAACCGTGCCCATGTCAGACAGGCCATTAAGCTTGAGGGTGTGATCGGGTTCGATAGTAACGACAAGAGTTTTTGGATTGGGAATGACGCGGCTCGCATTCTTGTCAGGCGGAGACGGAAGTTTTGCGGCGAACCGGCTGGGCTTTAGCGGCGCTGCTACCATGAAGATAATGAGGAGCACCAGCAACACATCAATTAGCGGCGTAACGTTGATGAACGGTGCGGGCGTGGTTGAGTCTTCGTTTCTTGAATTCATACCCTGCTCCCTCGAACGATTTGCCTGGTGTCATGCGTTGCGAGAGTTTAGACACGCCCGGTCCCGGAAAGTTCCCTCCTACAGCGTCCCTACCTGGATTTCTCTACTGGAAGTGCAACCAGAGACCACGCCAGCAAACCACAGAGTGAGAAGCCAACCGAGTTGAGAATGCCGTGGGTTAAAGCCATCTGCGGGATATCGATGATCACCGTCTTCGTTACAAGACTGTAGGCAAAAAGGCATGCCAGAACCATCGCTACTATACTTGACAGAGAAGAGACCACGAGCAGTGTTTGTGCCGCAAACGAACCCAGCGCGCGCACCACCCAACCAAGCACCAGAATAGCGAGGAGAACAAGACCGCTTGAAATCACAATCGCGCCCACCAACGCCATGACCGGCGAGAACGTGATACCTAGAGCTACCAGCGGTGTCCCTGCCACAATGCAAACCCCTGAGATTCCGAAAACTGAACGCACCGACAACACTCCAATCAAACTACGACCTGCCAGGCCTGCCAATATCGGCGCCGCGAAACCCGCAAAGTGAAAGTGCATCGCAGTAAGCAGCACAATTGTGTCGCCAAAACCGATTGGCTGCATACCCATTCGCGAAGCCACTAACCACATCGCCCCTACCGGCAAATAAAGCATGCCCACGTCAACTACTATCTCTCGGGAAAGAGTCGGACCACGCTTTAGCAAGCGCCAGAGGCCAAAAAAGCCGATGACCGCCGTGACCAGCAACCACGATAACGCCAGGATCGCCGCGGGTGCACCAGGACTTAGTAAGAACGAAAATGCGCTGGCCACGGCCCCCACCGGCTGCGCGGAAACAGCGGCCCGATAAAGTATCGAGTCCGTTTCCGCCTGGGCGATCGGAATCAGTGACAGCCCAAGAGGAACAATTACCAGTATGCCGAGCAGCAGGATTTTTTGGATTAGCTCGGTTTCGTTTGAATCGGCGGTGCGAATCAAGAGCATTACAAGCCAGAAGCCTGCGCCAATCGCCGCGCTCAGTCGAGCGTTGTGACTTGCCCGGTTCATCGATTGGCAGAGCCCATTTCGTTAAGAATCACTCGAGCGACTGAGGGAATGATCTCTCGTTCGTTCGCATGCTCAGTGGTGAAGGTTACCAGCACGAATTTCGCACCGTTCGGCAATTCCAGATACGCGGCATCGTGTCTTGTCGTGCTGGTCCACCCGGCTTTCGACCAGAGTTTGACGCCAGGGATTCCCGGCAAGGCCAGGCCGGTGAATCCATGGCCCTGATCGTCCGCATCGTTTGAAGTGCCGCTGTAATCGCGCTTCAGCAATTCCATCATCTGGGCGCTTCGCTCGGACGTAACGGCTTTGCCGGTAGCAATCTCCAGCAGCAGTCGAGCCGTAGCGTCGGTCGTCAACTTGTTTCGATTTTCTCCGTTTGGACCTCGAGAAATCTGTTCGCGTCCATAGGCGTCTTCGCAAAACGTTTTTTGATTGACATTGATGTTTGTATAACCAAGCGCGGTGAAATAACGATTTACTGCGTTGCGCTTTTGCTGCCATTCTTCCATCTCTTTCGGCGGCAATTCGTATCCTCCGGTAGTCTGAGTAAGAACATCGACGACGTATTGTGTCGCCTCGTTTGACGAGTCCACGATCATGTCTTTCACCGCGCGTTTGAGTTCAGGGGTCTCCGTTATCTTTTTGTCTTCCAGCCAGCGATGAACCGCGGCGAGATAGAAGAGCTTTATGACACTCGCGGGATAGATTCTTTCGTTGCCGCGAAAACTGCCCTTTACCGGATGCTGCGGATCTCGCAGATCAATCAGGGTAATCGACAAGTTCTCTTCTTTAAGACCCTTGTCCTTGAACTTCTCGAGCGTCGTTTTCGCCGCTTCATCTACTATTTCCTGGGCGCTCCTAATTGGGCTCCGGCTAAACGACGCCGAGTACGTAGAGCACACCAGTAGAAGGATCATGAGAACGATTGCACAGGTTCGCGACATTACGGAATTTTCCTCCTGAATAAAAGCACAAGTGTGGTTTAGATTATTATGCGAAGCGAAAAAATCCAAGATGTTTCTGAAGCAGCAAGACTTGGCCGCAGATCAGCGCAGATGTCGCAGCGCAGCAGAGCCGCAACCCAAAACCTAAGACATGATCCACGAAATCACACGAAATAAATAGAGGAACATTTCGTGTGACTTTGTTTTTCGTTTCGTGTGATTTCGTGGATCGATTTGTTTACTCCAACCTGCTCAAGAAAATAAGAAATCGCCACTTTGCTACGCAGATCTGAACGGAAAACGGAAGACGCATTGCGTCAACCACATGCAGTTCTGGTCCGCGTCATCTGCGTTAATCTGCGGCTAATTCTTGCCAGCTCTGGCAGCTTTAGTTTATAAGGCTTATCACGAAATCGAAACCAACTTCGATATATCCCTTTTGCCCCAAACGGACGAGAAACAAGAACTCTCTGAAGAAGGTCTGGTGCGTGGCATAGGCCGCTGGGATCTCGTGGCGGTCGCTATCAACGGCATCATCGGCGCGGGAATCTTTGGCCTGCCTTCTCAAACGTTCGCGCTGATCGGGAGCTACAGCCTGATTGCTTTCCTCGCGTGCGCCATTGTGCTGGTCCTGATCATCCTTTGCTTCGCCGAAGTCGGCAGTCGCTTTAAGGATACTGGTGGTCCATATCTCTACGCCCGGGCGGCGTTCGGATCGCTGATCGGGTTCGAAGTCGGCTGGCTAATCTGGCTCGTTAGAATTACTGCGTTCGCCGCCAATTGTAATTTACTGGTTGGTTATCTTGGCTTTTTCTATCCAGCCAGCAGTAATCGGTGGCCCCGGGCACTGATCATCATAGTTACCGTGATGGCGCTTACGCTGGTGAATTTGATAGGGGTAAGACGCGCCGCGATGACCAGCAATCTTTTCACCATTGGAAAATTGGTTCCCCTGCTGTTGTTCGTTGGTTTGGGCTTGTTCTTTATTCACCCCGCGAATTATTCGTTCGCGGCAAGGCCCGAGCTCGGAGCATTTTCTCAATCCGTATTGCTGCTGGTGTATGCCTTTTCAGGTTTTGAGATGGCCGCGATTCCGGCAGGCGAGGTGCGTGACCCGCAGCGAAACCTGCCCATGGCAATAATCACGGCCATCGCGGTGGTGGCTGTAGTCTACATACTGATCCAAATCGTTTGTGTCGGCACCTTGCCCGAGCTGGCGACATCGCTAAGACCGCTGGCCGACTCGGCCACTCGCTTTATGGGCACAGCAGGAGGAGCAGTAATTTCAGCGGGAGCCATCATTTCGATCACAGGTAACTTGAATGTTGTCTTATTAGCCGGCTCACGAATGCCCTTTGCGATGGCGGAAAGGAATGAACTGCCGGCATTCTTCTCAAGGACGCACAGTAGGTTTCATACCCCTCACGTGGCCATCCTGGTCACCGCGGCCATCGTACTCGCTGTGACCCTCTCCGGGACCTTCATTTACGCTTTAACTATCAGTACGCTGACCCGGCTTGCCAGCTATGCGGTTACTTGCGCCGCGCTGCCGTTGCTGAGACGTCGAAAAGACATACCGGCAGCAACGTTCAAAGTGCCCGGCGGTGGACTTGTCTCGGTTCTGGTGTTGGTTCTGGCCGCCTGGCTGCTCTATCACAGCACCGTCCGTGAAGCTCGCCATGCCATCATCGCGGCAGCAGCCGGCCTGGTGATCTACTTTGCTTACCGGGCGGCGCGCAAAAGGTAACGCACCCTGTTAGCTTGCGTGGCTTGAGTTTGCTCAAGGCTCAGGATCCAACGGATTGCTCGACCACAAACAAGGTTGAGCAAACTCACCCGTACGCAAGCTAACAGCTTGCGTTACTTCTGTTCGTAGACCACATGCCCGTCGAGGATTGTCATCACAACCTTAACGTTTTCTATATCCGTTGAATCGATCTTGAAAATATCGCGCGAAAGCATCACCAAATCGGCGAGCTTGCCCACAGCCAAAGTTCCTTTAACTCCCTCCTGGAACTCCGCGAATGCCGAACCAACCGTGTAGGCCCGCACTGCTTCCTCGACTGTGATCTTCTGCTCGGGCACCCAACCATTCGGATTCTTGCCATCGAGTGTCCGCCGTGTGACAGCCGCATAAATACTAAGTGCTGGATTAAGCGGCGCCACGGTCCAGTCGGTGCCGAACGCGAGTGTGGCGCCTGAATCGAGCAACGAGCGGAACGCGTACGTCGTCTTTGCTCGCTCTTTTCCAATCCTCTTTTCCGCCCACCGACCATCATCGATAGCGTGATATGGCTGCATCGAAGCAATGACTTTGTCACGGGCAAAACGAGGGATGTCCTGCGGCCTCAAATGTTGAGCATGTTCAATCCGAAACCGCCGGTCGCGTTGGCCGTTTTCACGTGTTACGTGCTCGTAGATAGAAAGGATCAGATCGTTGGCGCGATCTCCGATGGCGTGAATCATCACGTGAAAGCCGGCACGATCCGCGTCCCGGACACGCATGAGCATTGCCCCTTCAGGATACATCTCATCGGCGGCTAACCCGCTCGTAGCCGGAGCATCATGATAAGGCTCATAGAAAAGTGCGGTAGTCGATCCCAGGCTGCCATCGGCAAATCCTTTCAAACCGCCAATCCGCAACATCTCGCTGCCAAAATGTGCCCGGACCCCGGTGCGGGCCAGGGTTTCCCAAGCCGGCAATGGCGCGACGGCGTAGATGCGCGTTTTCAATTCATCGCGATCCAAAAGTGTTTGGTACACGCCAACGTCGCTTCCTGCCGACATGTCTTGTACGCTGGTGACGCCGAGGCTGGCCGCGTAATTCGTCGCCGCCCGAGCCGCCGCCAGCCGCTCTTCAAAGCTGGCCGCGGGGATCACCTTCCAGACGAAGCTTTGCGCGGCGTCTTTCAGAATTCCAGTAGGTTCCCCGGTTTTTGGATCGCGAACTATTACTCCCCCCGGCGGATCCAATGTCTGACTTGTCACACCAGCGAGTTTCAGCGCCAAACTATTCGCCAGGGCCATGTGGCCATCAAGACGATTGACGAAGACAGGTGTGCTTGGCGTGTAGGGATCAATCAATTCTCGTGTCGGCAATTTTGCGTCCGGCCAACGCTCATGGTCCCAGTCACCCCCGGTAATCCAGCGACCTTTGGGCTGACGCGCAGAAAACTTGCGAATGCGTTCGGCAAATTCCTGAGGCGAGTCGGCATCTCGAAGATTCACGCTGGAAAGCTGAAACCCGCCACTGAGGAAATGGACGTGAGCGTCATTGAACCCGGGAAGAATCAGCTGTTTCCGGGCATCGATGGTGCGAGTGCGTGGCCCGGAGAGTTTCATGATGTCTTTGTCCGAGCCCACCGCCACAATGCGGTTGCCCAGAATGGCCACCGCCTGAGCGAGGGGCTGGCTTGGCTCCATCGTATGAATGTTTGCGTTGACAATAATCAGGTCCGCCTCGAGTTCTTTGGCGCCGGCGTAGGTGTGAACGTTAATAAACATCAGACAAACTATCAGCAGAAGGTTGATGACTAACCTGGTTTTCATTGGTACGGACAAGGACGGGCATTAGACTGAAGAGTTACTTGGAGATCGGCGCGTAGTGTATCATCTGAATTCCTGTTGAAGGTAGAAAATACGATCCACCAAATCACGAAACCACTCCAAGCAACGGTTCGTCTTTGGTTCGTGTAGTTTCGTGGATCGGTCAGCTCTTCCAATTACCGAATCTCGTGGATCAACTTATCGAAACCCTGCGCTCAGTAGTCGGCCGCGATGCCGTGCTGGCTGATGCAAACGAACTGATAGTCTACGAATGCGACGGCCTGCCGCAGCACAAACATCTTCCGCGGGCCGTAGTTTTTCCCAGCTCCACCGCAGAGACTGCTGAAGTTATGCGCGCACTTGCCCGCGCCGGCGTGCCCTTCACTCCGCGTGGTGCCGGCACCGGTCTTTCCGGAGGAGCTTTGGCGCTAGATCGAGCGGTGGTAGTCGAGCTGGCACGCATGCGCGAGATTCTGCGAATCGACGAGGTCAACAACCTGGCTGTGGTCCAAACAGGAGTCGTCAATTCGCATATCAGCCGGGCGGTGGCGAGGCTAAACCTGCACTACGTTCCCGATCCTTCAAGTCAGCCGACGTGCACCATCGGAGGCAACATCGCTGAGAACGCCGGCGGCGTGCACTGCTTAAAATATGGCACTACTACCGATCACGTGATGGCCATTCGGGTGGTGCTTGCTGGAGGCGAAATCGTCGATCTCGGCGGCGTAAGCGAACAGCCGGGCTACGATCTAAGAGGCGTGTTCATCGGGTCGGAAGGGACTTTTGGTATCGCGACCGAAGCTACTTTGCGTCTAGTTCCCCTCCCTCCTTCAGTGCGCACGCTTTTGGCGGAGTTTGCCGAAGTGAGCGATGCGAGCCACGCAGTCTCTGCAATTATCGCCGCCGGTATTATTCCCGCGGGTCTGGAAATGATGGATCGGGAGATAATTCGTGCAGTGGAGGCGAGCGTGTTTGCCGCCGGGCTGCCGCCAGATGCCGGCGCGGCTCTCTTGATCGAGCTCGATGGGCTCGCAGCCGGACTCGACGACGAAGCTGAGCGAGTAACGAGTGTCTGCCTGACGCACGGTGCACGCAACTGCCGCCTGGCCCGCGACGAGAACGAGCGTAAAAAACTTTGGGCCGCTCGCAAGGGAGCATTTGGGGCCATCGGTCGTATCGCTCCCGATTCAATGATCCAGGATGCCGTTGTGCCGCGTTCTCGCTTGCCGCAGATAATGGCGGACGCCTATCAGATCGCTTCGAAGTATCAGTTGCGCATCGCCAACGTTTTTCATGCCGGCGATGGAAATCTCCATCCGCTAATCTGTTTCGATTCACGCTCCGCCCAAGAGGTAACGCGGGTAAAAGAAGCTGGACGCGAACTAATGGAGATCTGTGTCCGCGCCGGCGGCAGCATCACCGGCGAGCACGGCGTTGGACTGGATAAGCGCGAACTGTTGCCCTTGATATTTTCCGACGACGATATGGAAGTAATGTTGCGCGTTCGCGCCGCGTTCGATCCTTCGGGTCTGATGAATCCCGGGAAGATCATTCCGTTGCTGAAAGGCTGTGGCGAAGCCCGCGCCATCTCAGTAACGCAAGCTGTTAGCTTGCGTTCGGGCTTAAGTGAGCTCAACTCAAAGCAAACTAACACCTCTTCACCGAAGTTGAATGAGCTTAAACCCACGCAAGCTAACAGCTTGCGTTACAAGGAGGTTTTTCAAGCGGAGAAGGCTTTTGCCGAGCTTGCAGGCGTTGTCGGAGCCGAGAACATAAGCACGACTTCGCTTCCGTTGTCGACCGCGCAGATCTCGATCGCTTCACCGGCTTCAATCGATGAGGTGTGCGAGATCATGAAACTGTCGTCAAGCAAGCGATGGACAGTCGTCCCTGCAGGTAATTCATCATGGATCGACGCGGGAAATCCAGTGGCGCCGGTAAACCTGATCGTAAGTACACAGCGACTAAAAACAATCATCCATCACGAACCGGCAGACCTGGTTGCCATCGCCCAGGCGGGTGTGCCATTCAGTGGTTTCAACGAAAGGCTGGAACAGAACGGGCAGTGGTTGCCACTCGATCCGACTGGTTACGATAAGGCCACAATCGGCGGCATCGTGGCAACCGGCGTGAGTGGCCCACAAGGTGTCGGGTATGGACCACCGCGAGGCTTTGTGATTGGCTTGAAAGTCGTACTGGCCGGCGGAAAGTTGATTAAGACGGGTGGCCGAGTAGTGAAAAATGTCGCCGGCTATGACTTATGCAAACTGTTCACCGGGAGCTACGGCACACTGGGATTGATTGTTGAGGCCAACTTCAAACTTCGCCCGCGTCCTGAGAGCGAAGCAACAGTCGTGGCCTCAGGTCCAATCCGCGCATTGATGACGGCCGGCCAAACGGTATTGCGAGCACCCCTGTTTCCCGTTGCCCTTGAATTGCTCTCTCCGCGCAAGGCAGCAACTATCGGCATCGAATCGGAAGGAGCTGAGGCTGTACTGCTCGCGCGTTTTGCGGGAAACCATCAAACAGTCAACGAACAGACTGACGCGACTCTCTCACTGCTGGCAAACGCTCACGTCTCAAATGCCTGCACCGTGGTTGAAGATGCCGGCTTTTGGCAACAACTTGCAGCGTCGCCGCCTGCGTCCGACAATTGTGTTTCCTGGCGCGCCAGTGTTCCACGATCCGAGCTTCAAAGTTTGATTGGGATGATGAGCGAAAGATATGGGGCACTATTGAACTCATCGACTTGGCAGGCCGGGATTGCTGACGGCCGGATCAGGGTCGTTCAGGACCAAAACGCTACGGACACTGAGTCGTTGCCTGACCTTAGAAGGGCATGCGAGCAGTTGGGAGGCTCATTGATTCTCGAGAACGCACCGTTGCTACTCAGAGGGGGCCTCGATGCCTGGGGCGACATGGGACACTCCAGGGGCCTGATGCATAGAATCAAGCAACAGCTCGACCCCGAGAATCTTTTCTCTCCTGGCCGCTTTGCGTAACGCAAGCTGTCAGCTTGCGTTACACTTTTTGTGTTTATTTAGTGGATCGTATTAGTCGGCACAATTAGATGGATCCACAAAAGCACACGAAACCAAACGAAAGAGGGTACTGATCATGAAACTAACTTCTACAGGTCTGCGCTTTATTCTGAGTGTTGTCATTGCAGTTGCGCTGATCTCGGGTTCGCTGAGTTCAGTTTCATGGCCACTCGTTCCTACTGGACTCGCTGCTTCCCGCGAGCCTGTGCGGTTCAAGCATGGCGTTGTTGCGTCAACCAGCGAGATCGCTTCGCAGGTGGGAGTCGATGTACTGAAACGAGGGGGTAACGCAGTCGACGCTGCTATTGCTGTGGCTTTCGCCCTGGCAGTAACTCATCCGGCGGCGGGCAATCTCGGCGGCGGCGGATTCATGATGATCCGCCTGAGCAGTGGCAAGAGCACGGCGATCGATTATCGCGAGATGGCTCCGGCCGCAGCGCATCGTGATATCTATCTCGATAAGGATGGCAAATTGATCGAGGGCGAGGGCGGTTCGTTAGTAGGCTTTCGAGCAGCCGGAATCCCCGGCACTGTGCGCGGCATGGAGTTGGCTCTGAAGAAGTACGGCTCCGGCAAACTCAGCTGGTCACAACTTATTGAACCCGCGCGCCGGCTGGCAGCCAATGGCTTCCCAGTTAATCGAAACTTGGCACGCTCTCTGCGCGGCAGCGACGAATATCTATCCCAATACAAAGAAACAAAACGTATTTACCTTAAAGGTGGGGAATTCTATGAAGAGGGGGAGCTCTTTCGCCAGCCGGATCTGGCGGCCACCTTCGCGCGGCTGCAACGATCTGGACCAGACGAATTCTATGAAGGTCAAACGGCGCGTTTGATCGTTGCCGATATGAAGCGACACAACGGTTTGATGACAATGGCCGATCTTCACGGTTATGTCGCGAAGGAGCGCGCACCATTGCGCGGCAGCTATCGCGGGCATGAGGTGATTTCGATGCCACCGCCATCGTCCGGGGGCACGGTGTTGATTGAAATGCTGAACATCCTCGAAGGTTACAAATTAAATGAACTCGACGCCTCTTCTTCCGAGCGATATCACCTGATGGTGGAAGCGATGCGCCGCGCTTTTGCGGATCGTGCCGAATACATGGGCGATGCAGATTTTGTTAAAGTGCCGGTTGCGGGACTGACAGACAAGACATACGCGGAAAAGCTTCGCGCGACCATCAACCCCGAACGCGCATCCGCCAGCGCGGAGGTCCGCGCCGGGCAACCTGCCGGTTATGAATCGGAAGAGACGACACACTTCACCGTCGTCGATGCAGCAGGAAATGCAGTCGCTAATACTTACACGCTCAACAACTCGTACGGATCAGCAGCTGTGGCAAAGGGAACGGGAATAATTCTGAATGACGAGATGGACGATTTTGCGGCAAAACCAGGAACGCCAAACCTGTATGGGTTGATTCAGGGTGAACGGAACGCAGTGGCCCCTCGGAAGCGCCCGCTCTCCGCGATGACTCCGACGTTCGTGTTGCGACCCGATGGCAGCTTGTGGTTTACAGTCGGCAGTCCCGGCGGGCCTACAATAATCAACACCGTACTCACGGTAATTACCAACGTCGTCGACTACGGAATGAATATCCAGCAGGCGATCGACGCGCCGCGCATTCATCATCAGTGGTTACCCGACGAGCTTGTCTATGAGCCATATGGACTGGCTGGCGATACGCAGGAGGCGCTGGTCCGGCGGGGACACAAGCTGGCCACCCCGCGATATCTTGGCGATGCCGAAGGGATCATGATCGAAGAGAAAACCGGTGTGCGATTGGGCGCGACGGATCCACGCCGAAGTGATGGACTCGCTGTTGGGTATTAGCTGTAACGCAAGCTGTTAGCTTGCGTCGCGGGTTGAGTGAACCTAACCGACGCAAGCTAACAGCTTGCGTTACATGCTTCCGACCGTAACGTGCGCCTTCGAAGAAACTTTTCAATTGATTTCAACTCAGTTCACATCAACGCTTGCGGCCGAGGAACAGAAACTGCTGGCCTGCATTCATTGCGGCCTCTGCCTCGAGGCGTGTCCGACTTATGTCCTGACCGGCGACGAAAATGACGGGCCTCGCGGGCGCTTGTATCTAATGCGCGCGGTCGGCGAAGGCCGCCTGGCGAGTAACACGGAAACATTTGAACGACACATTGATCGCTGTTTGGGCTGCCGCGCCTGTGAGTCCGTTTGTCCTGCAGGCGTCGAGTATGGCGATCTTTTGGAGGCCAGCCGCGGTGAACTGTTCAATTCATCTTTGGAGCGTGGTCCTGTCTACAGCCTCCTGCGCTTTGTGCTTCGACACATATGGCTCCATCCAGCACGTTTGAAGCTGGCCTTTCGCGCTGCTCGTCTCATGAGGGACACAGGCGTTGCCGGCCTGCTGCTCAAGACGAAACTCGCAGGCGTCATTTCCCCGAGATTGGAATTCTCACTGGCGCTGCTGGAGAGTTCTCGCGCGCAACAAAAAGCGGCTCCACCAGGAACAAGCATCAGCGGATCGGCAGCAAACAAAACGGTGTCGCTCTTCAAGGCCTGTGTAACCGATGGTCTGTTTGGCCGCGTGAATGCGGCTACTTCGCGCGTGCTCGAGGTGAATGGCTATCGGGTGTCTGTGCCGCAAAAACAGGTCTGCTGTGGAGCACTGCACGCTCACGCGGGAGACCTTGAAGGCGCGCGACAACTGGCCCGGCAAAACCTCGAGGCCTTCGCAGAAGATGACGGCCCAATCATCACGAACGCCGGCGGTTGTGGAGCGATGCTTATCTCGTACGGCCATTTGCTGGCCCGTGATGAACCGTTTGCGGAACTGGCCCGCAAATTCAGTGCTCGAGTACGTGATGTCACCCAGCAATTGGAGCTGGGAGGGGTTGTCAAAGGTGCCGGCATAGGCAGAAGGAAGGTAACTTATGACGCCTCGTGCCATCTGCTTTATGGCCAGCGAGCGATTGACGAGCCCCTAAACACATTGCGCCACATTCCCGAGCTGAATCTGGTGGCGCTTGCCGGAGCTGAGAGGTGCTGTGGGGGAGCAGGTGTCTATAATCTGGTTGAGCGTGAAATGTCCCAGAAAGTGCTTGCTGAGAAGCTGGCGGCAGTCAAGGAGACTGGTGCAGAGATTCTGGCAACAGGAAACGCCGGGTGTCACATGCAAATTGGCGCGGGCGCTTTGCTGGCAAACCAAACACTCGAGGTCCGGCATCCCGTTGAGCTTCTCGACGAGTCGTATCGCCGTGCAGGTTTCTACAAATGATGAATCCGGTTTAAGAACACTGTCAGTCACTCGTCCAGATAATCCTGGCTCATACATATTGTGGGAATCCCCCAGCGCTTAACGGCCTCAACCGAAAGAGAGACTTGACAAGGCGCATGTGATGCGTCACTTTTTCATTCTCACCCGGCTTCAGCCGGGTGTAAACAAGTAATCAAATCTGAGAACCGTTTTAACGGTTTTCTTCCTATCAACCTCACATCGAAAGGAAGCCTCACCATGTCGACTCCCTCCTATTCGCGAATCTGGTTACATCTGATTTGGGAAACGCTCGCTCGAGAAGCAATGCTCAACAAACAGGCAGCGGCCCGCGCATCGAATTTCCTGACGGAATATTCAGCCAAGAAGGGCATTTACATGAAAATTAACTACTTCAATGCCGATCACACCCATGCTTTGATCGACCTTCCGACTAATAAGTGCGTTGAAGAAGTGATTCAGCTTTTCAAAGGCGGCTGATCATCTGGATCAATGATCAGAAGCTGTTAAAAGACCACTTTGCGTGGGGAAGAGGTTACGGAGCGTTTTCAGTTTCCCACTCTGATGTTGGACGCGTCGCCAATTACATCGCACGCCAGGGCGAACATCATAAGAAGAAGACATATGCAGAGGAGTACGAGATGTTCGTCAAGCGCTACGGCTTGGAATGGCGCGATGAGGAAAACCGTTAAAACGGTTCTGAGAAGTTGTTCGTCTCGCTCGGATCACCGGGCTAAAGCCACGGTGTGAATGAGAGTGCATCCGTTACACCGCGCTAGAGCCACGGGGTTAATGAGAGTGCATCCGTTATCGTTAAAGTTCAGGTCTGCGGTCTGCGGCTATCGATTGCACTGGTCGTGAGCGAACCTTACCGGTGATGAGCGACTACTCCGCCCACTAACGTCAACGCCACACTTCCCTCCTGATCCAATGCTACCAGGTCGGCGCGCTTCCCTTCCTCGATCGTGCCGCATTCATTTTGGATACCGAGTAAGCGCGCGGGATTCGTCGCCGCCATGCGCGCGACCTCAAGCTCGGATACCCCAAGCGACAGCATCATCTTCACAGCATCAACCAGGGAAATGACTGAGCCGGCGATGCTGCCACGAGCGTTGCTGGTGCGGCCATTTTTTACCGTTATCTTTTCACCCCAGATATCGTATTCGCCATCACCTTTTCCCGCCGCGGCAATAGCGTCGCTGATCAATACCAGGCGGTTGCTTCCCTTCAACTTGGCCAACAACCGCAGTACGAACGGATCAAGGTGAATGCCATCCGCAATGAAGTCACACGTGACATCGTCTCGCCCAAGACCCCACGCTACCGGGCCAGGCGAGCGATGATCAAACGGCGCCATCGCATTCATGAAGTGAGTCATGTGACGCGCGCCGGCTGCGTAAGCCTGATCGAGCACATTGATGCCGGCGCAAGTGTGGCCGATTGAAGTGATCCACTTGCGCGTGGACAGCTCTCGCACCAATTCAATGCCACCCTCGATCTCCGGCGCCATCGTCATGAGCTTGAAACCCTGTTTCGGAACAGGCAGGCTGTCGAGCTCCGCGGGATTCGAGAAGCGCCTGAAATGGTCCTGGTGCAGCGCTCCGCATTTTGCGGAGTTAACAAAAGGACCTTCGTAATGCACTCCCAAGGCACGCGCACCAGGAAGCTCGCTTTCCTGGTCCAGAATCAATTGCTCAATTGCTCTGACGGCGCTTGCGTATTGTTCCCTGGGACCAGGAACAAGGGTCGGCATCCAGCCGGTTACGCCTCGCCTGGCCAGGAATTGTGACAATTTATAGAGATCGTCTGCGCCCGCCTGCATTGTGTCCACACCAACTGAGCCGTGAATATGAATATCGATGAAACCGGGGAAGAGCGTGAGGCCGCTAAGATCAATTACTGAGTCCGACGCCGGAAAATCTCTGGCGGGCCCAAGGAGGCGAACAATAAGATCTTTATTGATTAGCAGGCTGCCCTCTTCTGCTATTCGGCCTGGCAAAACAAGACGGGCATTCCGCAAAAGGGTTGTCGTTGGGTGTGATCCGTTCAAGTTTCCAACCTTCGCTTATGGAGAACTCTCTTCAAATAAGATGCCCGCGACGCGCATTCAAGCGCCGCAGGCAGCGGAGTGGAACAGCAAACCATTTCTGGAGAAGTCCTAAAAAATGAACTTCGCCCCGAATTGCATCGAGCGCGGATCGCGCACCCCGGTCACGTTTCCATAAGTAGAAGCTGTGACATTTAAACTCAGGGTGGTGAAGTTCGTATGGTTGAAGATGTTGAAGACCTCCCAGCGCAGTTGAAGGCTACGCGACTCGCCGAAACGAATGTTCTTGGCCAGCGTCGCGTCGAATCGAGTCGTGGACGGCCCAAGGATGGTGTTGCGAGCCGCGTTACCGACGCGGTTCACTCCCGCCGGCGGATTAGCGAAGCAGGCAGTATTGAACCACTGCAAGAAAGTATGCGGGGCGTTGGCGTTAGGATCGCAAATCGCGTCGGGGCGTGCGCCGGAAGGCGAGTTACTGAGCACTCCAAGTCCGGCCGGATCATTCGAAGAAGTCGCAGGGCTAAAGCCCAGGCCCGTGAAGTAATAGGTAATGCCCGAAATCTGCCAGCCGCCGAGAAGCTTCTCTTTAAAGTTTTCCTGGTGCGTGAAGAACGGCAACTCGTAAATGTAGTTGACGCTCAAGACGTGACGCCGATCCAGATTAGCTCGCGCATATTCATCGTGAAGGTTATTGGAGTTCTGCGGCGCGGTCGCAAATTCGTTCTGGCTGTTCGTCATATTCTTCGACCACGTGTAAGCGAGATTGACCTGACTGCTCCGGGAAAATCTGCGCTGCCCAGTCGCCTGAAGACTATGATAGTTCGAGTTGAACCTCGTCTCCAGCATACGAACTGCGCCGTAGCCCCTGAACGGTCGAATCTGGTTGAGAATTAACTCCTGAGTCGAACTGGTAAAGACTTGTCCCGGTGACTGGCAAGGACCAAACGTTGGCGGGTTAGTGTTGTTGGTTCGACACGCCGTCGGACCAAGACTAATCGCGAATCCCGGTGGCAAGAGATTCTCGTCGACCAGACCTGATAGGTGCGTGCCTCTCGAGCCAAAGTATCCGACCGTCACGAGCGTCTTTGGAGTGATTTGGTGTTGGACATCAAGTGACCAGCTTTGCACATAGGGAGTCTTGAAATTCTGATCAATTCCGCCCACGTCCGCCACGGAAAGGTTGACTGCTGTAATCCCCGCCAGGGGATTGTCGAGCGTAGTGCCATTAATCACTATTTGTTGTTGGAATGGAGGGTTCCTTGCGACCAGATCCGTCTCGTAAAAGCTGAAAGATAGCTGATCGAAGTACACGCCATATCCAGCCCTGATCGAAGTCGTCCCTTTCTTAAAAGGATCCCAGGCGATTCCCACTCGCGGAGCGAAGTTGTTGCGAGTCGGCGCGACAGCTTTGCCCCAGGGCGAAGCCGTCGCCCCCGCAACCACCTGCTGACTGTTCATCATGATTCCATTGAGTGGATTTCCCGTGCCAGCTACGCGCGTACCGTTGGCTAATATTTGAAATGCTTGACTGGCACTGTAAGCCGCTGGATTAAAGCTAGTCATTCGGCCGTTACGATCCGAGGGCTGACCAAAGCGGGAAAACCGCACGCCGTAGTAGAGCGTAATGTTGGGCTTATAGCGCCATTCGTCCTGGGCAAAAGCCTCGATGCTTTTGGAACTGATGTCGGCGGTCAGGTCAAACTGGTTTTGGGTAAAGACCTGAAACGTACCCAGCAGAAAATTCGCCCAAAGTTGATTGGTTGTGCTTGTTCCAGCGGGCCGGGTCGGCGTAGCAGATACGGCGCTAAATCGACCTTCGTTGAACCCTCCCAGTGAGTTTTCATGCTTTCTGATTTTCGAGAAGTTGACGCCATATTTGGTGGTATGCGAGCCAAAGACTTTTGAGAGCGTCCCAAAAACGGCTTTGTTGTAAGAGAAATCACTGTAGGGACCGAACCCGCAAAGACCCGTGAAGCCGGTGCCCGTAACGTTACCACAGGCCGCAGGGGAGCCACCGATAGTTGGCACCCTACCTCTGGTTACGGGAAACGCAAATTGCGGCAGGTGAGCGACGATGTCCGGTGAGTTTGAACGGTTCAGAAGGCCAATAATCTCACTGGGCACATCGCCGAAAGAGTATGAACCGCCGAACTCCCAGACCGTAGTTGGCGACTGCACAAAGGTGGCGCGCCCGACATGCGTACGTCCCGGAGAGTTTGTTTTGGCCGTTGCGACGAAGGGCTGTCCACCGCCCTGGCCGAATGTGCCATTTGGGTCGATGGTCGGTATCGAGTCGTTTTCATACCGGTAGTATGCCGAGAGCTTGTCACTGAATTTATGATCGGCCCTGATCAGTTCCTGCCGGAAATTAAAAACACCTCGCGCCGGGAAGAACAGATTGCCTGCAGCATCGGCGGGCAGCGGCAGCTTGCTGTAAATGTCCTGGACGTAGGCTGCCGCAAGAGGACTCGTTATATTTTGCGGAAGCGGCGTTCCCGCTGGAAGAGTTGTTGCGCAGGGACTCGCGACCGGGCCGATGCAAACTGGCTGCGAGAAGATTCCCTGGCGCAAATTAGCGTTCGGGACTGTGGTGCTAAAACTCGGATAGACAATGACTCTTCTCAACTCCATTGAGAAGAAAAAGAATGTATCCCTAAACTTTTTATAAGCAGGTCCCCCTTCACCGAATCGAGGTAGGATCACAGGGCCCCCGAACGTGCCTCCGAAGTTGTTATACCTGAAAGGAGCGCGTTTCGCTTTTCCATTCGAATCGAGTCCGAGAGGGGCCGTCCGGTTTGATGTGAAGGTGTTGGCATTGAATCTGTCATTGCGCACGAACTCAAAAAGGTTTCCATGAAAATCCGCCGTGCCACTCTTCGTCACAACATTGACCTGACCACCGGCGCTCCGACCGGACTCGGCTGGATAGAGGCTGCGCAGAACCGTGAACTCGGCGATGGCATCTACTGACGGATAGGTTTGCACTGTCAGATTCGCTCCTCTATCCGTTGTGTCCGCGCCATCTACAGTGTACGTATTGGAACTTGACCTCACACCGTTGACGGCGATTTGCAATGCGTTTGACTGTCCTTGTGGATTGGTTGAGCCGACGTAAATCTGATCGGCGATGTTTGCCGAAACTCCCGGCGACAACGTTATGAGTTGAACAAAGTTGCGGTTATTCAAAGAAAGCTGGCGCACCTGATCGCCGTTGATTACGTTGCCGGCCGTTGCTGACTGAGTATTCACCTGCAACAGGTCTGAGGTGACAGTCACCACTTCAGAAATGTTACCCGCCTCCAAAGTCACATCTACAGTGCGCCGCTCGTTCACATTAACCTTTACCCGGTTCTCAAGGTGCTTCTTAAAGTTTGGCGCTTCGACAGTGATATCGTAATAGGCCACCGGCAGAAGCGGCGCGGAGAACTCGCCGTCATCATTCGTGTTGACCGTGCGCACGACGGCCTTCTTATCGCTATCGGTGATCGTTACGGTTGCGCCCTTCACTGCCGCGCCAACCGAGTCTTTGACTGTGCCGCTGATGGAGCCGGTGATTTCTTGTGCGAACGTAACAGCGCTCAAGCTGAACAACAAAATTGCGGCCATTGATAGGAGACGGAGGGTAATACGCAGATGCTGCTTCATGAAGGTTCCTCTCGTATATTGAATGATGTTGAAGTTATTTTTGGCTTCCCGATGGAGAACTAAGTTATACACCTGCGCGCTTTTGTGAACAAGAAATAATTCCCCATAGATAGCCATTCGGAATCGCGTTAAACGCTCACGCGAAGGACACTGACACCGCACTAGATGAATGCAACAGCTGTTGTTTCCGGAAGCCGGCCTTCCAGTTGCTTTCCGCGGCAAATTCAATTTCCGTCTGCACTCGCGACGGCCGGCACGTAACCGGGACCGCGCATTGCCACCCCCGGCCGCGCGCCGGTCATCTGCCCATTTGTAAATACCTGTTGCCCATTCACAATCACGTAACTGATCCCGGTTGGAAACTGATGTGGATTATCGAAAGTCGCGTGGTCGGCAATCGTCTTCTCGTCGAAGATAACGAGATCGGCGGCAAATCCCTCCCGTACGAGGCCTCGGTCACGAAAACCAAAAGTCTGCGCCGGCAGTGAAGTCATCTTGCGAATAGCATCTTCCAAAGTGATCAGATGAAGCTCGCGGACATAGCGGCCGAGCACTCGAACATTGTTGCCGTAGCCCCGTGGATGGGGAACGCTTTCATCCACCTGGCGCACACCGCTGTCCGAAGCAATCATGGTGAATGGCTCACTCATGATGCGTTGCACATCATCCTCACTCATACCGTGATAGACCATGCCGGCCCCGCCGGCTTCATACATCGAGATGATCTCCTCGATCTGGTTCTTCACGTCGTTTTTACTGCGCACCTGTTTTGTTATCTCGGCGATCGACTTTCCATTGAATGACTTGTCGGGACCGTAGCTTGCCACCATCGCATAGGAATAGTCCTTGAATCCGCTTCGCTTCAAGCCTTCCCTCATCTCGTCGACCACTCGACGGCGAGTCGCCTGATCCGCCAGCCGTTTTTTCGCTTCCTCAAGACCGCCGGCGCGCAACCAGGTGGGCAGACGCGAGTCGAGCGAAGTCGAACTCGCCGTGTAAGCATATTGATCGACCGTGACCATCAAGCCGCGGGCGCGGGCAGCACGCACCAGGCCAAGCGTCATCGGGCTTTGGCCCCAGAGTTTCTTGTTCGAGATCTTAAAATGAGAGATCTCTACCGGAAGACCCGCCTGCTCTCCAATTAGAATGCTTTCCTGGATCGCATCCGCGACCTTTTCGCCTTCGTTCCTCATGTGCGTGGCATACAACCCGCCATAGCGCGCAGCTACGCGGGCGAGCGCGACGATTTCATCGGTCTTCGCGTAAGTTCCAGGCACATAGATCAAACCCGTTGACAGACCAACCGCGCCGTCCTTCATAGCCTGATCGACCAACGCCTCCATCTTCCGCAATTCCTCAGGCGTCGGCGCGCGATCGTCCAGCCCGACAATCTTGCGACGCACTGAGCCATGCGCAACCAGGGTGGCCAGGTTGACGGCGAGTGGTGTTTGCTTGAGGCGGCTGAGAAACTCGCCAACATCCGTGACCGACGTGCCGCAGTTTCCGGTGACCAGGGAGGTCACTCCCATGCGAACAAAGTTCTCGGCCGCGGGCAGGTCGTAGATCGACTCAACATGCGTATGAACATCGATAAAGCCTGGAGCGACTATCTCATCTTTCGCGTCTATGGTCTGGGCACCATCTGAAGCGGCGATTCTTCCGATCTTCGCAATGCGTCCGCGCTTGATCCCGACATCGGCCCTGTACCACGGATTGCCGCTGCCGTCGACAATGCGCGCATTTTTGATCACAAGATCGTACGGGGTGTCAGGAGCTTCGCGACCACTGACGCGCAGCCCGGAAGCGATCGCGGCTCCAACCAAGGCAACGAACAGGAGGATATATATGCGCGACAAGTGACAGCTCACCTTCTGAAAGTAAGCAAGTTCGGGAACCCAAGCTGATAGCTTGTGACTGGCTTGAGTTGGCTCGACCTTCACGCAAGCTAACAGCTTGCGTTACATGGACGCAGCAGCCGTCCACGAAACTCCCACCGGTCTATTAAAATAAAATGGTAAGCGCGCGAACTAATGCGGTTGACCGAGAAAGCGCGATTATAAAGTTGCTCTGGCAATAATGGTAGCTAAAGATTCTTATCATTTCGATAAATCCTGCTGATGAGAAGAAGGACGGATTTTCGTTCCTCGGCGCTGATTGAATAAGAATAAATTCTCCTGAAACATGGATGGATCTTTCAGATTTTGGATCATATTCCTCTCGCTGGAAATTTATTCAGTCTGGTTTCTGAAAACTGAAGACCATTTCTTACAAGAAATTAAATGCAGAAAGTCCTTGACGGAGAATGTTCTGGCGATATACTTGCGTCCACTCAGATTTCCGTAGTGCAACTTGAGAGCCGGAAAGTCCACAAGGTGGTTAGCTGGTCTGTGATCGTAAGTTGCTACCGGGATTTTTTCTCGCCATCTTTTAAGACGTAACTTGAATTTCCAAATTTGCGGACAGCCAATGCTCGTTCGCTTTCGTTTCATACTACTTTAGGAGGAAATATGTTGAAGTTTCCACGCCTGCTCTCAGCCCTGCTGGTTGTTGTTGCTTTAACTGCCATGACCGCACTAGCACAGTCCAGTACTTCGCGGATACTTGGCCGCGTTGTCGATTCCAAAGATGCGGTTATGGCTGGAGCAACCGTGACTGTAATTAACGAGTCAACCGGTATCACCCAGACTCAAACCACTACCGAGTCGGGCGTTTACGCCTTTGATTCTTTGCCCGTGGGCAACTATACCGTAGCCGTGGAACAAGCTGGTTTTAAGAAGTTTCAGAAGACCGGCAACGCCTTATTAGTAAACACTCCGCTAACAATTGATATCGTAATGGAAGTCGGACAGGTGTCTGAAGTGGTAACTGTTCAGGGTGGAACTGAACAACTGCAGACAGCAAATGCCACCATTGGAAATGTGGTCGAACAGAAAGCAATAGAAGCGTTGCCACTCAACGGGCGCAATCCGCTTACCCTGCTTCTGCTGGAACCTGGTGTGGTTCAGAGATCCGCCGGTGGCGCGGGTTCTGGAGTACACGTCAACGGCGCTCGGGATCGCGCGTACAACGTTACAATCGACGGAATCGAAGCAAACGAGTCTTCAGTGCCTAACCCGGTCAGCAATCTATATAGAATCAATCCGGATAACGTGCAGGAATTCAAAGTCACCACGAATAATGCGACTCCGGAGGAAGGTCGTAACAGCGGTGCCTCGATCTCGATCGCTACCCGCAGTGGGACCAGCGAATATCATGGAACGGGTTTTTTCTTCCTTCGCAATGAAGCTCTTAACTCCAACGAGTTCTTCGCTAATGCGCAGAATACGCCGAAACCGATGATTAGAATGGGCCAGTACGGGTTCGAGATGGGAGGGCCAATAAAGAAAAACAAAACGTTCTTCTTCGGCAGCTATCAGGCGAACCGCATCGATTTTACTCAGCCCATCGATCAGACATTCGGCATACCAATAGTTTACACACCGGAAGCACGCAACGGGATCTTCCGATACTTTGTGCCGGACCCTGCCAACCCACTGGTTCTTAGCGGCCAGACGATCACCCGCAACAATCCGCTGCTGGTGAATCCCGCTACCGGGGCCTTAAACGTTCCACTTTGCGCAACGCCGACATCGCTTCGCTGCGTTCGCACTTATGACATCCGATCCGCAACAAACAATCCAAACAACATCGCCGGCAGAACCTTTGATTCTTCGGTGGCAGGCATCCTGACGCCAGTGCCTTCACCGAACAACTTCGCTTCCGGTGACGGTCTGAACACAGCTGCCTTCCTGTGGAATCCGCCGACACAAGTAAGAGGTCCGGCAATCGCTGCTCGCATCGACCATAACTTCAACGAGAACAATAGCATCTTCGGCCGATATCTTTGGTCCGATTACAACACTCTAAAGGGCGACCCGCTGAACGGTCGACCGCAGGTATATCCGAACGGTCCAGCACTCGGTGAAGTCTTCCGTCGCACCTCTAACCTGGCGCTTAGCTACCGCAGAGTGATTTCGCCCCGCATTGTCAATGAGTTTACGGCTGGCTTCGCGCGCTTCGGTTTCCTTTTCACTCAGGGAGAGGCCAATCCCGCTTGGCCCGCTGTACCACCTTTTGATTTTACCAGTCTCAGCGAGCCCTACATCAACACCCCACGCACGGCGCGTTGGGTTACGACCCCGCAGTTGCTCGATAACTTGAGCCTCCTCCATGGTGCGCACGTTTTTCGGATTGGCGCCAATTTGCGTTTCTATCGTCACGTGGACCAGCGAGGTCAGCCGGGTGGTGTTAACGTCACGCCATCGGTTACGTTCTCGCCAACAGCCAGCAACGGCCGTGACCCGTTCAGTACAGCCGGCGGCGGATTCGCGGCTGCCTCTGGCATTAACGCCTCGAACGACGCAGTGACACTGGGAGGACTCATCAACAACCTGTACGGTCTCCCGGGAAGAATCCAACAGGTCTTTATTTCGGATCTTCGTTCTGACGTTTTCTTGCCGTTTAAGACAGGCGACACGATCACTCTATATGCGGAAAAGCACAATCTGGACCAATACAACTTTTACTTTCAGGATGAGTGGAAGCTCCGCCCAAATCTGACATTAAACTACGGCGCCCGTTGGGAAATTAATCCCCCAGCTAACACATCTCCCAACAGCAACGTCTTCGTCGCAAACACGCCCATTGCCGGCACCCCGCTGCCGGCAACTCCCGTTGTCAATCAACCCGGGGCGGTCGCGTTCGTCAAAGCCAAACACTGGTACGAGGGCAGCTTCAACGGGGCAATTGGGCCGCGACTCGGCTTGGCCTACAGTCCCGATTTCAAATCGGGCTTCTTGCATACCCTCTTTGGCGACAGCAGCAAGAGCGTTATTCGCGTCGGCTACGGAATCGCCTTCGACACGATCTCATCCTTCCAGGTGACGGCAGCAGCCGGCAGAATCCCCGGATTAGTGCAAAGCTGCGTAACGACTTTCCCCTTCACGACGATCACTGCGGGCTGCGTCAACTCCCCGGATGTCAACAAGACAGTTGCTGGTGGATTCCCAACGCAACTGCCGGCGCCTTTAGTCAAGCCGTCGACATTGTTGACACCGCCACAACAGTTGAGGACCAATTCACCGCCTATAACAGTGTTCGCGCCTCAGATGCAACTGCCGACTGTTCATGAGTGGAACCTGAGCGTTCAGCGTGAGCTGCCCTGGGGTTTAGTGATGCAGGCTGCTTACATCGGGCGCCGAGGTACGCATTTATTCATGGCGTACGACATCAACCAAATCAACGCGGATGCGATTGTTCCGTCATTCCTGATGCTCCAGGCAAACAACGGCGCTACGAACTGCTTGCCCAGTGGCGCCACACGCGACACCACTAAACCTCCATGTGTTCCCTTCTTTACACCGTCGCAGATACCGCTGCTGGCCGCTGGTGTAACGGGCATTAACGCCACATTCGTCAACTCCACAGCTTCGCAGGGCGAACTGAACATAAATAGCGCCGGCAGTTTTGCCCGACGCATTGAGGACACTACGCTGGCCTTCAAGCTACGACCTAATCAGCAGTTCGCTGTGATCACTTACCTGGATAATAGCGGCGACTCCAATTATCACGCAGCCCAGTTTACGCTGCGACGCCGCTTCGCCACTGGCTTGGGCATGAGCTTGGCCTACACCTTCGGGAAATCAATTGACAATCAGTCAGTAGATCCCGTGGGCGCGGCATCAGGTGGGGGTCTATCAACTACCAACTCGCGGACGCCAACTGACATTCGCAATTTCCGCGAAGAGCGTGCCCGTTCCGACTTTGATCGCACACAGGTGCTTCAACTGGCATCGGTCTGGGAGTTGCCAGTTGGCAGAGGACAACGTTTCTTGAGTGGGTCTAACGGAATAGTCAACCAGATCTTCGGCGGCTGGACAATCAATAGCATCTACACGTTTATGACCGGCGAACCCTTCGCCGTTCGCAGTGGCTCTTTCACAGCAAACGGAAATCACGAGTCTCGTGCGGTTGTGTTAACTCCCATTCAAGCCCAACTCCAGGAAATTCCAAATGTCGCGGGTCCTGTACTCTTCAAAGACAACAGCGCCTTTGCAATTCCGGCGCCCGGCCAAAACGGCGCTGGCCGAAACATCTTCGTGGCTCCTCATTACTGGAACCTCGATCTTGGTTTTATCAAAACGTTCCAGATAACAGAACGATGGAAACTGCAATTTAGAACGGAGATGTTCAACGCGCTCAACCACCCGAATTTCGACAACCCACGAGACGCGTCAGTTGGATCACCAAGCATCAGGTCAAACGTATTTGCGCAAACTTGCTGCGCGACCGTGGCGCCGCCCTCAACGCAAACAATTGTTCAGACTGGTGAATCAGCCCGCGTGATTCAATTCGCACTGAAGCTCCAGTTCTAACGGCAAAAGGTCAGTACTATTCCGCAGATAGCGGAAGGGTCTCAAACGCAGGAACACCTGAGCGCGAGACCCACCCGCTACCGAGACTCTTTGATATAAACGTCCTAACTTCTTGTTTTCTTGACCAGGTTTTGTTTGGCGAGTAAACAAATCAATCCACGAAATTACACGAACCGAAAAACAACTGACACGAAAGCTCCTCTATTTATTTCGTGTAATTTCGTAGATCGTCTTTTGGTTTTGGTTTAGTTGCGGCGCCTGGCCGCGCTGTGAAAACTCTGAATTTATGAATCACCCGAGTTTCACTATAAGTCTGGTAATTACTGTCGCGGCTCTTGCGCTAACCGCTCCGGCTTCATCAACCCTCGACAAACTCAAACCCGAAGAAGTCGTTGCCAAACACCTGGAATCAATCGGTCCGGCAGAAAAGCGAGCCGCAGTCATGACTCGCATTATTGCCGGTTCTTCCCTCGTAATCTTCCGTACCGTACCTACCGGACAGGCGGCCGGCCGAGCCGTTCTGGCCTCGGAGGGAATCAAGAACTTGATTGGTATGAGTTTTCAGAGTCCCGTTTATCCCCGTGAGCAGTTGGGCTTTAATGGAAAGAGTTTTGTAGCAGCCTTCATAACGCCTGGCGTCCGCTCGGCGCTGGGAAACTTTCTGATGACCCATGACCTCGTTTTCAGGCAAGGCCTGATGGGAGGAGTACTTTCCTCATCGTGGCCTCTACTCGATTTGGCAGTGAGAGATGCGCGGCTGGAGTACGCCGGGACAAAAGAAATCAATAACTACACCATGCACGAACTCAGGTACTTGCCGCGAGGTGGTTCGGATCTTCAAATCAGGCTCTACTTTGATTCCCAGACTTTCAGGCATCTGCGAACAGAATACGAGCGTGTGATTCCGGCGCCCCTTGATACGCGCGACTATGTGAATGTTCAGGAACGGGAGATCCGATACAAGATGATCGAGGAATTCTCAGTCTTCAAAAACGAATCGGGTCTAAAGTTGCCACATATTTACAAGATCAAACTGTCGGTTGATGCCAGGGCAGGAACATTCCAGGGTGAATGGGAAATCAACCTCACCCAGTTCACTTTTAACGACAAAATTGATCCGAATTCGTTTAATATCGGTTCCGATTAAAACCCGTCCTCGCTCGAATAAAGAAAGAGTTCGCAGAGACGAAGGATCCACGAAATCACACGAACTGATATTTCGTGTCATTTCGTGGATCGCATGCTTTTAGTTTGTAGCCTGGGGAAAACCATGAACCAGCGAAAGGTCTCGTCCTCAGTACAACAATACACTTGCGCGCGACTTTCTGAACTGCTCCAACTCCGCACTCCATGATTGAATAATCTCTTCAGGGGCGTCGCCTCGCTTCACTCTGGCCAGCGTAGCCGCATTCACCAACAGTCGCCCGTAATCATCAACCTTCCAATCAGCCGGATAAAGACGGCGCAGGGCAACCGCGATCTCGATACCGGTCCGCAGTGGACTGAAGCGCGCACGGTCGGCAATCAGCAGATTAACGCCGCCGCACTCCTTGTCCTTGAAGACTGAAGCATTGGGCGTGAACTTCAACGGCACAAAACGCACTCCGGGAATTCGACGGTGATTCAGATAATCGGCCAGTTTCTGTCCGTCCAGCCATGGTGCTCCGACAACTTCGAAAGGCGTGTTCGTGCCGCGACCAACCGAGACATTTGTTGTTTCCAGCAGTCCAATCCCCGGATACAACGTCGCCTCGGTCAGGCTGCGCATGTTTGGAGAAGGGTTGATCCAGATGAGATTCGTCGCGTCGAACCACATTGCGCGACGCCACCCTTCCATCCTGATCACCCGCAGGTCGCAGCCGATCTTTCGGTCCTGGTTGTAAAGCTGGGCCAACTCGCCCATTGTCATTGCATGACGAACCGGCACGGTGTGATAAGCGGTAAAGGAAAGTTTGTCAGGATCGGCAAGTGGTCCTTCAATGTCGAGTCCGCCGATGGGATTCGGACGATCGAGCACAAAAACAGGAAGATGAGTTTTCGCTGCCTCTTCCATAACATAGCCAAGGGTGGACGTGTACGTGTAAAACCGTGCGCCAATATCCTGGATATCAAAAACGAGGGCATTCAGCTCCTTCAACTGTTCGGGCTTCGGTCGTCGTAGCTCACCATACAGAGAATAAATTGGCACGCCAGACTGCTCATCTTTGGTGTCCGATACCTCTTCGTCCGCTTGACCGCGAATGCCATGCTCAGGCGAAAACAGCGCTACGAGCTGAACCCCCGGGGCCTTGTTCAGAACGTCGATTGTTGCTCTTCCGCTATGATCCCGTCCGGTGTGATTGGTCACCAGCCCCACTTTCATTCCCGCCAGTTGTTTGAAACCGTCGCGCTCGAGCACATCGATTCCGGTTAGCACGCTCGCATCGGGGACTACATTGGACATTCTTTCTGCTGCTCGAATACTTGAAACATCAAACTCCAGCAGGTTCTTGAGCGTTTCGGCGTAGTAGTTCGAAAATTGAAGCCGAGCCCGCGCCATCAGAGACTGATCCGTAACGGCCGACGCAACAATCGAAGCCACTCGTCCTCGTAGTGGCCCGACCTCTCCCTTGCCATCGGGATGAACTCGAGTGCTGAGGAATACAACAAACGTTTCGCTCGCAGGATCGATCCAGATTGAGGTCCCGGTAAACCCGGTATGGCCAAACGAACCGAGGGGAAACAAGTCGCCACGATTGGTTGAAAAACTGGTGTTGATGTCCCAGCCCAGACCCCTTGTCCAACCGGCATCAGAAACCAGGCGAGGCCTAATCATCGTGTTTACTGTCAGTGGACTCAGAATTCTTACCTGGCGGTAACGTCCGCCATTCAGAATCATCTGGCAATAGACCGCCAGATCGTCCGCCGTCGAAAACAGGCCGGCATGCCCGGCCACTCCGCCCATCCGATACGCGGTGGGATCATGGACTTCACCACGCAGCCATTTCTCGCCCTCGGCGCCGGCATTCTGCGCGGTGTCGCCAAGGTAAGCCAACTGGCCACGACGTCTTTCAGTTGGCGCAATGCGCGGTTTCAAGTTTGCCGGCGGCTTGTAGCCGGTGTCATGCATTCCCAACGGGACGAAGATATTGCGCCGAGCAAATTCATCCAGACTCATGCCGCTGGCGCGATGTACGACTTCCCCCAGGGCAATGTAGCCAATATCGCTATACACAAACCGGGACCCTGGGGGATTGCGCAGGGGCTCCGCGATCAGCCTCTTCATTGCCGCGTCATAACCGCTCCAGCGATCCTTGAGATCGAAATCCGGGGCATAACCCGCTCGATGAGTCAGCAGCAATTCGATCGTTATGCGGTCGCGACCCTCGCCTTTTATTTCCGGAATGTATTTCGACAGGGGATCAGTCAGGGCGACCTTGCCCCGCTCGACGAGAATCATGATGCTGGTCGCGGTGGCCACAACCTTAGTCAGGCTGGCGAGGTCAAAGATCGAGTTCGTTGTCATGGGCTCGCGCGCGGGCTCAAGAGCACGGGCTCCGTAGGCCTTGCGCCAAACTACCTGCCCTTTCCTGCTCACCAGGACTACTGCGCCAGGCAAGTGGTGTTGCGAGATTTCCTCGTTGATGACGCCGTCCATCCGGGCAAGCTGTTCGCTGGACATCCCCGCTATTGAACTGCAGGCTTGTCCGTCGATCGGGCCAATGGAGCAGACCACCAGCACCGCCACTAGAATCACTCTCAGTGAAGAAAAACGATTTGAGTTACTCATACCTGTGTGCGGATCGGACCGTACGGTCAGTGAGTTCCATATCGCGCTTTTGCTGTTTCATAATTGTTCTTTAATTCGGCCATGAAATGCTGGAAGTTAGAATCGTTTCGCAAGGGTTCAAGTAATCGATCACGCTCGAACCAGGGGAAACAGGGAAAACCTGTTTCGGCAGCTTTCCTCAGCCAGGTAATTGCTTGTTCGCGTTCTCCGAGTTGGGCGTGCGCCAGCCCCAGACTGTAGGCGACGTGATGGTCCATGTACGCCCCTGACTCTAAAGAACGAATCAGTTCTTTTGCGCGCAACCGTTCTCCACGAGCAGCCAGAATGCTGGAAAGGATTGACTGTGCTCTGGCTGCGGCAGAAGCCGACGATGAACGCTGCAGCTCTTCTAACAATCGTTCGGCACGTTCCTTTTGTCCCTGATAGTAATAGGCCTGGGCCAACCACCAGTCCGAGACCGGGCCGGCGCTTAGCCGGTGCGCTTCCTCCAACGAAGCTACTGCATCGGCAAACCGGCCCTGCAAGAAAGCTGTGTTTCCTTTGGTTCGCAATGCTTCGAACTCATCTTCGGATCTGGAATGGGCATTCGGATTGATCTCCAAACCCTCTCGAACTTCGTCCTCGGCAGTCTCGAGCAAACCCAGGTGGCAAAAAGCGCGCGCAACCAGGTAGTGGGGCAACTCAAGGCTCGGATTCAATTCAAGCGCCTGCTTGCTTTCGCTAATCGTTCTTGGCCAATCGAATTCAGTTTTTCCATAAACCGCCGCAAGCGCCTGATGCGTCTCGGCCAGATCCGCGTCCTGTTCGAGTGCTCTCTGAGCCTCCTGTTTTGCGCGATCACCCCAGCTTTGGACTTCGCTACTTGGAGCAAAGTATAGATGCATGTCCGCGCAGCCATCGCGAGCCCAGACCGGGCCAGACTGTAGTTGGCATCCAGATTTAACGCATCTTCAAAAGCCTTGACCGCGGCGAGCGTAGTGTCTTTGGTTTGATGGGCAAGCTGCGACCTGCCGGCTAAGTAGGCTTCGTAGGCTGCCGCATTTTCCGTATACCGTCTATAAACCCGGGATTGTTCAGCATCACTCATCTTAATTCGTAACGACGTGGCGATTTTTTCGGCAATTGAATCCTGCACATTGAGTAGATCTGAACGCGGTCTGTCGTAATGATCGCCCCAAATTGGCGTCCCATCATTAACGCGCACCAATTGCACGCTTACACGAAGGCTGTCGCCCGTTTTCTGCAGTGTTCCCGTCACCAGGTAGTCGCTGGCCAATTCCTGCCCTGCCTGCTGAACATTTTGCTCCTGATTCTGGTAACGCAGGATCGCGTTCGTCGGGCGAAGACGTATTTGCTGAATGTTAGCTAAGCGCGTGATAATCGCGTCCGGAATACCAATGCTCAGAAAGCCAATCTCATCTTCAGCGTTGAGGGGACGAAAAGGAAGAACAGCAAGCCTAATCCGCTCGCCTGAAGCAGGCTCCCTCGCGGATCGTGATCTTTCGCGCACGAAGTAAGCCACGGTCAACAGTGCAAAGAGAGCGATGACGGCAATCGGAAATGTCAACCATCTCTTTCTCGACATCCCGGCAGATGTCTTCGTCATCAATTGCGTCGGTTGGGTTGAGAAACCAGACTCCAGATCTCGGCCGAAGCGCTTCAAATCTTCCGCCAGCTCGGCCGCTGATTGATAGCGAAGCTGCTTATCTTTTTCCAGACTCCTCTTCATAATGCGTGCGAGATCAGAGGGAATCCCGGCGGGAAACTCGGCGGGCTGCCTTTCCAGAATGGAAACAAGGACATCGGTAGACGTCGGGCCCGCGAAAGGAGTGTGTCCGGTAACCAACTCGTAAAGCACCACACCCAAACTCCAAACATCGGTGCGAGCGTCTACCTCGACACCTCGGGCCTGTTCGGGCGACATGTAATTCGCCGTCCCCATGACCATGCCCGGTTCAGTGCTGATTAACGTGGATGCCTGGCCAGGGGTTTCTCCATGCTGTTCCGTCAGTTTTACTAAACCAAAATCGAGCACCTTCACATATCCATCACGACGAAGCATGATGTTTTCAGGTTTTATGTCGCGGTGGACAATGCCTGCCGAGTGGGCTGCTTCAAGTGCGGAACAGACCTGCGTGGCAATATCAACTACCTGGCTCAAGGTCACCGGGCCGGCGGTCACCCGGTCACGAAGAGTTTCACCCTCGATAAACTCAGTCGCGATGAAATGCGCCTTTTCAGTTTCGCCGATCTCATGAATAGTAAGGATGTTTGGATGATTCAAAGCTGAGACTGCCCGTGCCTCCTGAGTAAACCGCCGCATCCGTTGCGCATCGGCGGCGATCTCAGCGGATAGGACCTTCAAGGCGACCACCCGATCAAGCTGCTCATCACGCGCAAGGTAAACCTCGCCCATGCCTCCGGCGCCAATCAGGGTCTGGATCCGGTAGCGGCCTAGCAGGGTTCCCGAGGCAATGTTCATGACGGCACGCAGCTGAAGAGTACCTGCGCAATATGATCTACTAACTGACGCGAAAGCAAGTTAGGTGCTTTGTATTTAGTGGCTTTGCACAAAGAAGTCCTGACTACCGCCACAACGGAAGGACTAGCTCTTCTTCTTTACCTGTATTCCTGTGCCGCGGGGATACATGCCCGGAAGCGAGATTGGGAGTTTCCCTGTGATATCTATTTCACCCAACAACGCGCACGCCGCAGCCTGTTGCAAACTGGGCATGTCGCCATACGCCACGAGGTACGTGCGTAACCCAGGAAAAGCCAGCAGCAGGTATGGATTGCCAAAGCTGATGCCTACTATTGGCTTCCTTGAGGAGGAGGTGAGGGCCAATAACGCGCGACTGCCGGGCTCAGGCAAGGACACGCCGCGCGTTTGACCCGACCGAACACGACCATACATGGAAGCAATTACAAGGTCGGCATCCTTTGCTTTTTCGATGGCGGTATTCACCTCGGAGTCGGAAGATCGATCATCGAGTACGATAGTTTCGACCTTGTAGCCTGAACGCGTCAGGCCGGCGGTAAAAGAGTTTGCGATCCACAGCCGATCATCGCCGTTTGTGATTGCCAGATTAAAGACCCGTGCGTCGGATTTGACGGCGATGATAGGAATCAGTTTGTCTTCGTCACGAACAAGCGTGATCGCATGTTCGGCAATCTCGCGAGCCAGCTCCATTGCTTCGGCATTTCCAACTATTCGATCGATTTCGTCGACCGGGGTGATTCTCTGCGCGACCAAACCGAGATCGTATTTGGCTGCCAGTATCCGCCGCACCGACTTATCAACTCTCGTCTCGGATACGCGACCGCTGCGCACCGCTTCGCGCACACCCCGGTAGGCGGCGTCGGGATCGGCTGGTTTCAAAAGCATGTCAGCGCCGGCTTCAAGGGCACGCACTGCTGCTTCTTCCTGGTTGAAATAGATAGTGAGACCGCTCATGCTCAAGGCGTCAGTTACGACCAGCCCTGAAAACTTGAGATCGTTGCGAAGCAATCCGCCGACAACGGGTGAAAGGGTCGACGGCATCGTGGTCTTTTCGTCGATAATCTCGCCACTCTCGTCAGTGTCAGTTGGTCGCGTTTTAAGGTTCTTGGGTAACGGTTTGATGGCTGTCGCATCGATCTGCGGCAAGGCAATATGACCCACCATTACCGATCCAACTCCGGCATCGATTGCAGCTCGAAAAGGAACAAGTTCCACAGAATTTAATCGATTACGATCGACGTTGATTTCCGGAAGACCGCGGTGTGAATCAGTGGCCGTATCGCCGTGCCCGGGAAAGTGTTTCGCAGTTGCGATAACACCGCCTTTCTGAGCTCCTTCGGTAAAAGCGGCGGCAAAACGGCCGACGTCCGCCGGATCCTCGCCGTAAGAGCGCACATTGATGACTGGGTTGGCGGCATTGTTATTGACGTCCACAACCGGTGCAAACACATGCTGTACACCAAGGGCCCGTGCTTCGCGCGCAGTGACCTCCCCTTGCCTGCGCGCATATTCGGGATTGCCTGTTGCGGCCACGGCCATATTCCAGGGAAAGTTGACCGTGTCATCGAAACGCATGCCCGCGCCGGCTTCGAGGTCGGCTGAGATTAGCAACGGATAGCGCGCCAACGCCTGCATTCGATTCACCAACACGACCGATTCGTAAACCGGCCCCCGGAAAAGAATAAGACCGCCGATGTGGTTGTCTTCTACCTGGTGGGCGAGAGCGTGGAAAGCTTCACTGTCCTGATTCAGGAAGGTGGCATTCATACCAACGTAGATCAATTGGCCGATCTTTTCATCCAAAGACATACGAGACAGCTCTTTATCCGCCCATTTCAGCGCCTCGCGCGAGGGTTCGCGCGGGAAGGGTTTAGGCTGAGCCGGCTTCGCCGCTACCAGAGAGCTGAATAATAGTGGTGAGGTGTTCTGTCCCTGGAGTGATACTGGAAAGCACAAAGCTGCGGCCAGCACGACACTGTAGATAGAACGCAGTCGGTATTTAGTATTTTTCATTTCGTGTGATTTCGTGGATAGCCGCCATCGCTATTCATAAATGATGGGGGCTGTTCCGCCCGGAGCGAGTTCATCGCGCATGCTTGCCGGCGCCGGGGCAAAAGCAAGACTTGCCAGCCAGGCAACTATCAAAGTGATCGCGCTGCCGATAAACACATACCATGTCCAGGCAATCTTGGTGGCGAAAAATATGTAGATCATCGCCACAATGCTAGCTGCCATTCCGATCAAAGCCGGTGGCTGGCTGACGCGCCGAAGGAATGTGCCAACAAGAAAAACACCCAGGACTGGTCCATTGATCAGCGAGGCAATTGAAAGGGCCTGGTCCAGTGCCGAGCGGTTCTGGTGACGCACGACCAGCGCCACGCCAATCTGGACAACTCCCCAGATCAGAGTCAACACGTGCGAGACTTTCAAATAATGCTTGTCGCTTCTACTCGGGCGCAGTGGTCTATAAAGATCGTTCACGGCCGTCGCCGCAATGGAATTCAGGGATGACGACATGGCAGCAGCAAATATGGCTGCCACGACCAGACCAGACAGTCCCGTCGGTAAGTGCCGCGTTATAAAATCCGGAAAGACGCGATCGCCTCCCGAGAAAGGGAAAGCAGCCACCGCGGCCGACGCGTAGCCCGGGTCGGAAAACGGATGATAGAAGGCGAAAAGCAAAACGCCGATGAAAAGAAAGCCAATAAACTGCCCCAGTACTATGGCCCCACTCGTGAGCAAAGCAGCGGCGGCGCGCCGGGGGCGATCCGTACATAGATAGCGCTGCACGAGGTACTGATCCGTTCCGTGAGTGCTCATGGTTAGAAAACACCCCCCTATCAATCCGGACCAGAAGGTGAATGTCTTAGTCGCATCAAAGGTAAAGTCGAAAACTGAAAATTTGCTGTACTGAGCAGCAGTGCTGATCGCTTCTCCCAGCCCGCCATTGATCGAGTTGACCAGAATAACCGCGGCAGCAATCGCGCCGGCAATGTAAATTCCCAACTGAATCACCTCGACCCAGATCACGGCCTCCATCCCACCAAAATAAGTAAAAACAATCATGGCGATGCCGATCAAAATCACCGCTGCGATCGTGATCTGTTCGGCATTGGCTGTTGGTTGGAATGAGGTGTAAACGGCCGCGAGGACAATCGCTGTCAATAGCAAACGGATGCCATCCGCTATATTGCGCATCACAACGAAGAGCGAGGCCGCCAGAACCTTGATCTTGCCGCCAAAACGACGATCAAGCAGTTGGTAAACTGTCAGCAGGTTGCCGCGAAAATACGAGGGAATGAACAGAAGCGAAATAACTACACGGCCCAGCAGGTATCCAAAAACCAACTGGAGAAATTGAAAGTTTCCGCCGCGAGCAAAAGCAATTCCGGGAACTGAAATGAAAGTAATGGTGGAAGTCTCAGTGGCAACAATCGAAAACGCCACCGCCCACCAGGGCACCGAACGATCTCCGAGAAAGTAGTCGCTGGTCGTCTCCTGCTTCCGAGCAAACCATGTCCCGAAGAGCACGATGCCGATCAGGTAACCAAAGATTATGGCCAGGTCGAGAGCTTTCATTCGCGTCTGGGTTGGCAGCCTGGGATCCGCTAAATCACACAAAACAATTCGTGTGATTTAGTGGATCCGTCTTCTAAAAAACACGAAACTAGAAGAGAAACCTTCTAGTTCCGTCACGATCGCTCCAGAGCTCGAAGAGCTTCCTGGACGACCCCTTTCGACTTTTCCAGCGCCTGCCTGGCCATCTCGACTGAGCAATGCGCCCGGCTCATGACCAATGCAATACGAAGGTCGCCTTTCGCAGCATCGAGAGCCCTGATTGCGGCAGACTCATCCAAACCAGTCTCAGCCACCAGAATGCGAATTGCGCGGGCGCGCAGCTTTACATTACGCGTCTGCACGTTTGTCATGCGATTGCCGGTTACATAGCCGAGTCTGACCATGCTCGCAGTCGATAACATGTTGAGCACGAGCTTTTGCGCCGTCCCGGCCTTCATCCGAGTCGAGCCCGCTATGACTTCAGCTCCGACAACGGGGACAATGCTCAACTCCGCTGCTCGAACAATAGGTGAATCCGGCACGGCGGTCAGCGCGATCGTGAAGGCTCCAAGTGAACGCGCGTAAGAGACTGCGCCGACAGTATAGGGTGTGCGCCCAGATGCAGCGATTCCTACCAGAACATCATTTTTTGTAAACCCTCGCGCCTGGAGATCGCGGGCCCCAGCATCCCCGTCATCTTCCGAGGCCTCGACCGCGCGATAGCATGCCTCATAACCGCCGGCAATTATGGCTTGGACCATCTCAGGCGAGACTCCGAAAGTCGGAGGGCATTCAGCCGCGTCAAGTACGCCGAGGCGTCCAGACGTTCCCGTGCCGACGTAAAACAGGCGGCCCCCGACGCTCAAAGCTCGAACCGTCGCCTCAACAGCTCTGCTCACATCCGGCAACACTTTGGAGACAGCCTCGGCGACCAGCGCATCTTCTTCATTTATCAGGCGCAGGATATCCGCTGTCGGGAGTGCGCTTAAATTTTTTGTGCGGGGGTTTTCCTGTTCGGTAATGGGAAGCACAGAGGGGTTTTCGACCTTCATCTCGAGGGGCTCTAACCGGCTAAAGCCATTTCGTTAACGTGGGCCCGAGCCATTTTAGCCGCCGCCACCGCTGGAGCGAACCGTGGCGGCGCAAGGTATGCTCGGGCCGCGACCCTATGAATCTCGTCCGTCATTGGACTAAGGACCAGTTCGTGTGCTGCCGTAAACACACCACCTACATAAGCTACTTGAAAGTTCTCGCGCTCCATTCTGAGCGTCCTGATGACCGCCACGCCCGCCAGGCCGAGCTCGGTTCCTGCCTGAGCAACAATCTCCTGCGCGACTTCGTCATTCTCTTTCGCTGCCTCGATTACATCTTTGCCAAATCCTGCAAGCCTTTCGTTGGTCATCGTGGGAGCGTAAATCGCAGTCGAGAGATCTTCAGCGGCGGTGACATGAAAATATGCGACGGCTGCTTCTGTCAGCGCTGTCGCTGGACCACGGCCGTCCACAGCTTTGGCAACAGCATGGAGTGCGCACCGGGACATCCATGCTCCGCTGCCTTCGTCTCCGGCCACGGGGCCCCAGCCTCCGGCAAAGGCCCGTTTCCCACGGGCGTTGATGCCACAGCAAATGGAGCCTGTGCCGGCAATAACCACCAGGCCCGGTTCGCCATCCGTGGCGCCATACAGCGCAATCTCGGCGTCGCCGACAACCTCCACCTCACCGATGCCAATGTCACTCAAGGCCTCGCGCATGCGGGCGCGAAGTTCCTCGCGCCGTGCGCCAGCTAGACCGACCTGAGCGGCAACAACATCACTTCTCCGCACCTTGCCCGCGGTACAAGCTCGGTCAACTGCTTCGCGCACAGCAGCTGCCGCTGTTGTGATTCCCACTCTAAGGGGGTTCGACGGACCAGCAAAACCTTCCCCGAGTATCCGTTCGTCTACATCCATGATTACAGCATGGGTCTTGGTGCCTCCGCCATCCACGCCCACCACCGCATGTTGAGCCCGCAAGCGCCGCGCGGTCAGTAGATCGGCCGCTCTGCGATCGGCATTCACTTCGTCGCTACCTGTCCTGGGTCTGAATTCTGAAGAAAACACGGCTTTGTTTGATTATTCTAGGAAAGGCTGATTTATAATGGAAACTAAAAGATTTTATTATTCCGATAACCCATCGTGATGTCAGGAGCGTCCATTGGAAATTCGACAATTGAAAGCTTTTGTGGCGATAGCGGAAACGGGGACCTTTACAGCGGCAGCAGCACGTGTGCATGTTACGCAGGCCGCCATCAGCATGCAGATTAGGCAATTGGAAAATGAAGTAGGGGCAAAACTATTTGTGCGGGCGCCGCGCCATGTGATTCTCACCGAGGCGGGCGAGCATCTGCTGCACCGTGCGCGTCAAATCCTGCGCGAACACGATGCCGCGATAGAAGAAATCTCCGAGCTGGCCGGCGCTGAGCGGGGCCGGCTGCGCATTGGCAGCGCCTCTGCGATGGTCCTGACCGATCCTCTCCCCAGAATCCTCAAGGACATCCGCACGCGGCACCCTCGTGCCGAAGTCACCGTAACGTCCGGTACGAGCGAGGCGTTGGTTGAGCAGATCCTGGCTGGTGAACTCGATCTTGCTTTTGTTTCGCTGCCGGTGGAGGCCAGAGGAATTCAAACAGAACGACTCAGTGAGGACCAACTGGTTGCGATTGCCTCGCCGCGGCATCGTCTTGGGAAACAGCGGACAGTCAGCGCTTACACACTCGCCGGCGAGAAACTGATACTAGGAGAACGTGGGGGCAACACCAGGCGTCTCATTGATCAGTTCTTCGCGCAAGCTGGTGTCACGCTGACTGTGGCGATGGAATTGAGCCGGCAGGCAGCCATCAAGCGCATGGTCGAGGAAGACATGGGTGTTGGCATCGTGCCGCTTCAATCAGTACGTGAGGAGGTCGAAAAAGGCCGGCTGGTTCGTTGGTGGATCGAGGGTGCAGAGATCAACTGGGAACTGGGCATCGCAAGACTCAGCAGTGGTTACGAGTCTCCGATCATGACCAGCTTCATCGGAGCGTCGCGAAACTCCTTCACCAACCGAACCGAGGAAAAGCCAATCAGGAAACTCAAGCCGGCAAAGAAAACGATAAAGCGGGCCAAGATCCGTTAAGAACGCCTAAGATCGATATCGAGTAAAGTACGATCCACGAAATCACACGAAACCACAGTTCGTGTGATTTCGTGGATCGCTTTCCTGTTAACCAAGACTCGACCTTTATAACTAAGATTTGATTGCTTCGATCGCTCGATCTATGTCGGCATGGTTGTTGAAGAAGTCAGTTGCCACGCGAATTCCCTGCGGCTTCGGCGTAACGATAACGCCACGCTGCGCCAGTCGAGCGACAACAGTTGCGGGATCACCAACTTGAACCAACGTTTCAGCCGAGCGGGCAGCCTCGTTCTCGATCGGCGATAGCACTCGAAGATCATTTTCCGCCAGCCGGCCGGTCAGATATCGATTCAGGTCCAGGGCGCGTTCTTGAATCCGGTCTGTGCCCAGATCCAGGAAGGATTGCACCGAAGCACCCAAAGCGAAAATGCCCGCGAAATGTGGACACCCCAGTTCGGCGCGCGCTGCAGTATCCTGTCGCAGACGAACCTCATCATTTCGATCTCCGTAGGGATCCTGCAAGCTCAACCAGCCGATGGCCCTCGGCTTACTATGCTCGAGCAGTTCGCGACTGAGGTAAACAAATCCACTGCCGTACCCGGAAAGCATCCACTTGTGACCGGTCGCGCACAGAGCGTCGATTTTCATTCGTTTCACATCGAGTTGAAACACTCCGGCTGACTGGCTCGCATTCACAACCAGCGCATGATTCCTTTTGATATTTCCCAGCTCTTCGAGATTGAAGCGAAAGCCGGTGGAAAACTGAACGTGGCTGAGCGAGATTATTCCCGTTCTGACATTCATCGCCGCCTGAATATCTTCCACCGCTACCGCACCCGCTTTCGACCGGACCAAATGGACGGGAATGCGTCGATTCATCCACGGAATCGTTGTCACGGGGAACTCCAGGTCGCAGGAAATCACCTCGCCGTGATTTTCCAAAGCGTCGACTATCAGGTTCATGCCGTTGGAAGTATTCGTTGTGAGACCGATCTCTTCAGGTTGGGCGTTAATGAACTGGGCGACCAGTTCTCTAACTTCTTCCCGCTTTGCCAGCCACTCATCCCAATGAACATCGCCATCCTGCATCATCTGCTGGTAATACTGCGTGGCGGCTCGCGTAGTCGGGCGCGACAATGGACCCGCTGCAGCCGTGTTCAGATAAGCTACCGATTCGGTGACTGGATATTGCGTTCGGATGTAATCCCAAGCGATCATAAGTGCTTGCAAAGATACAGGATGAGGTCTCATGATTGGAAGTGACATGTTTGCTGAACGATCTCCACCCGCCAATGCGCACTACGTGGCGTGGCTAGCGGACGCGTTGAATGATTAATAAGATAAGCAAGAACCAGATCGATCAATTAGGATATCGCCTTAAGATAAGGACAAGTGGCTGATGCTGACTTGCGACTATTAGATGAGTATCGTCGTTCATTCAATAGTGTTTACGAAAGGGTCGTCGGCTTAATTCGAACGGAGCTGCATCTGGAGCCAACTGGCAGACCGGCGAAGTCAACTACGTCGATCGTTGAGAAACTACAACGTGAGAGTATTCGATTGACCCAAGTGCAAGACATCGCCGGGTGTCGGCTTGTAGTCTCCGATCTTGCAAGCCAGGAACAAGTGGTAGCCTCGGTCAGGAGTCTTTTTGACAAAGTTACAGTCGTCGACCGGCGAGCACAGCCAAGTCATGGATATCGTGCCATGCATGTAATAGCTGAGTGCGAAGGGAAAGTGGTTGAAATTCAAATTCGAACTTCGCTCCAACATCTTTGGGCTGAGCAGTCGGAAAAAACTGCGGACCTTTTTGATCCGGCTATCAAATATGGTGGCGGCCGCGGCGATTTTCAAGAACTTCTCTTGAAGTCATCACGGTTAATTGCAGATCTAGAGGAAAACGAAGCAGAGCTCGCATCTATAGAGAGATGGTTGTCGATTGCGGAAAAACAAACCAAACGCGACGGACGAATTTCGAAATCAAATCGTTGAGGTGCAAAAAGCTTTAGAGCGCCGCAGACGAGCCGTGAGCGAATCAAAGGCTCAAATGAGCAAAATACTTCAAGCGACAAATGGTTTACTGGAAAACCTAAGAAGGACGGGTTTATGATCTTCTTGATTGAATACGATCGCGGCAAGGGTAAGATAATCAGCTTCGAATCGTTTGACGACTCAGAACGTCTAGATGCAGAGAACGCACGGCTTGAAATGGAACTCAGACTCAACCGTCTCGGTATAGAGCGCGAAGTAGTCATTCTCGAGGCGTCAACTGAACAGGATCTGCGGCGGACCCATCGCCGTTACTTCGAAAGCCTTACCGAACTTGTCAACGCTGGATGAGGTACGAAGCTGTGCAGTCTTATGCCTGATACCTACGGAATTCCTTTACCCATAGCGACCCGACTTAAATGTTTTGCTCGAACCAAAGCGTTGCCAGAGGCGGCAACGTGAGCGCCGCCGAATAAGCTTGTTCTCTAAAGGGCACTGGCTCCGCGGTGATAGACGAGGCTACTTCGATTTCACTACCACCATAGCCCTCCGCATCTGTATTCAATACCAGCCGATATTCGCCGCCCCGTGGCAGTCCCAGACGATGCTCCTTTCTCACAACCGGCGAAAAATTTCCCACGCACACCAATTCGCGGCCGCTGACATTGGAACGCCGAATGAACGAGACAATATTCTCCAGCGCGTTGTCTGCATCGATCCATTGAAAGCCCGCGGGTTCACCGTCGACTCGCCACAAACAATCTGACGCGCTGTAAATCCGGTTCAGATCGCGGACAAGCCTCTGCACACCCTTATGAAGCGGCTGGGTCAATAAATGCCAATCCAGACTCTCGCTGTCATTCCATTCACGCCACTGGCCAAATTCGCCTCCCATGAACAGCAGCTTCTTGCCCGGGTGTGCCCACATATATCCATAAAGCGCTCGCAGATTGCCAAACTTTTGCCACTCATCGCCGGGCATCTTATTCAAAAGCGCGCCCTTCATGTGCACAACTTCGTCGTGTGAAAAAGGCAAAATGAAGTTCTCGCTCCAGGCGTAGAGCAAACCAAAGGTAAGCGCGTTGTGGTTGCCCCCGCGAAACAGCGGGTCGGTTTGAAAGTACTTCAGTGTGTCGTGCATCCAGCCCATGTTCCACTTGAAATCAAACCCCAGTCCTCCGGCATAAACCGGATGACTGACCTGGGGCCAGGAGGTGGATTCCTCCGCGATCATCATCACGCCCGGACAAGTACGGTGAATTACTTCATTCAACTCTTTCAGCAACGAGATAGCTTCCAGGTTCTCGCGCCCGCCAAACCTATTAGGCAACCACTCGCCTTCGTTGCGGCTGTAGTCGAGATAAAGCATCGAAGCCACCGCGTCCACCCTCAATCCATCCAGATGAAATTCTTTGCACCAGTACAAGGCATTTGCGATCAGGAAATTCCGCACTTCGTTGCGGCCATAGTTAAAAATATAGGTACCCCAATCCGGATGTTCCCCCAGACGCGGATCCAGATGCTCGTATAAAGCCGACCCATCAAACCGGCCCAGGGCAAATGCATCTTTTGGAAAGTGGGCCGGCACCCAATCCATGATCACGCCGATATCGTGTTGGTGCAGGTAATCGACCAGGTAACGAAAATCGTCGGGCGTGCCGTACCGCGAGGACGGGGCAAAGTAGTTACTTACTTGATAGCCCCAGGATGGACCATATGGATGCTCTTTTAAGGGGAGAAACTCTACATGCGTAAAGCCCATCTCGCCTGCGTACTCAGCAAGCGCCGCGGCCATCTCGCGGTAGCTGAAGGGCCGGTTGTCCTCTTCCGCCTGCCGCCGCCACGAGCCAAGGTGGACTTCGTATATGGAGAGAGGTTCGCGGAAGTGTTCTCGTGCAGCTCGCCTTCCTAACCAATCGGCATCGCGAAACTTGTAGTTCGATTCATAAACGATTGAGGAGGTGCCGGGAGGTATCTCTGTGAAGGCTCCGTATGGATCGCTTTTTAAGAACGGTAGTCGTCGCCGTTTTCTGATTTCGTATTTGTAAAGTTCCCCCGGCCCAAGATCTGGAATGAAGAGTTCCCACACACCGGAACTGCCAAGCATCCGCATCTGATGGAGCCGTCCATCCCAGCCGTTGAAATTACCTACAACACTCACAGCATCAGCCTGGGGCGCCCAAACTGCAAAAGATACACCCCGCACACGTCCAAGCTTTCGCGGATGAGCTCCCAGCTTTTCGTAGATTGCTTCGTGTTTTCCCTCTCCGAACAGATGCAGATCAATGTCGCCCAGCGTCGGGAGAAACCTGTACGGGTCCTGCTGCTTGAAGACGTTGCCGCCCTGATAATGAACTACGAACTTGTAGGCGGGCACCTGGTCCAGGCCGCGTATCAGCAATGCGAATAGTCCAGCATCGTGAATGCGCACCATTGGCAATGGCATTCTCGCGCCAATCTGAACCTCGACTTTTTCTGCATCGGGTCTATAGGCTCGTATCACCACGCCTTCATCAATGACATGGACACCGAGAAGTTGGTGAGGGTCGCGGTGGTTGAAGGCCAGCAGACGGTTAAGCTCGGCGGGGTTTATCGGCGGACCCGCTTCAGGCTTGGCCGTTCTGGACCCGCGCTTAGCCGCCTTAGCAGATTCACGCGGCTTTTTTCGAGATTCATTCGTCATGAAACGCCGGCTCGAGAATCACACGATACGGTTCGGCGCAACGCAGAAAAATGTCAGCACCGTTTCCTTTCTCTGGAATGTTGCTTTTGGCCGCCGCCATCAGCTCGAGAAACTGTTCCCGAACAGCCGGAAGATCGAACCGTGCAAGGATCTCTATTACTCGAGCGGCGTATTTCATGATCTGAACAGTCTCGATTCCGGAAAGCTCCGAGAAAAACCAGGCGCAACTGGTAAACATTAATAAGGCGTTATGCTGCATATCCAGAAGCGCCCGCACGTTTTCTTTCTCGAGGTCTGACAAGACTCGCCGCGAGTGCCGGCTGAGGAATTCGCCGAACGATTCAAAGCCGAGCAGTACCTCGATATGATTGTCGCGGGCCGCCCAAGGATCCAGCAACAGCTCTCGACCCCGATTCTCGAACACTTGAGCTGCCCGGTCGCGAAGGAAATCGAGCGCGGCTCTCAAGGGACGCCGCCATTGTTGGTTCCACGAAAAATCTCCGCCCGTGTGGCAACCGCAATCATCTCGCCAACGGTCGATTCCGTGAGCGCAACTCCACGATGAGAATTCTTTGACTTCAACCTCAAACTCGGGCGGATAGCGATCCAGGTATTCTCCGTAGTTGGTTATCCAGAAACCGGCTTCCTTAGCTTCGATTTCCAGCGCATGGGCCAGGCAAAGATCTCCGAATTTATAGTGATGCCCGTACGTTTCCCCATCCGTGGCAATATTGACGAGCGTGCCCGCAGAGGCAGCTTGTTTGAACATTTCTACCAGAACGGCGCTCGAAGCCAGGGCCTTCTCAAAAGCGACGGCGCGCGCCAGTGGTCCATCATAGAAAAAGATCGCGATAGAGCGGCCATCCTCGTCAAGATAACGATAAGCCCTGCCGGTATTGATGCCCTGCGGTCCAACCTGCTGCCAATCCCGGCTGCCGGCAGGTCGCCAGCGTAGAGCTTGATCGGGAGCGAGAATTACAAAGCGAAGACCCTGGCCGATTAGCAGCCGCAGTGTAGCGTTATCACAAGCCGTTTCAGGTAACCATAACGATTCCGGGTCCCGGCCGAACCGGTGGCGAAAATCGCTAAGGCCCCAAAGCACCTGCGTCAAACGATCGCGGTCATTGCACAGCGGTAGAATTGCATGTCCGTAGGCTTGCGCAATTGCGTTACCGTGACCGCCGCGCTTCTGCTCGCTCTCTTTATCAGCGGCTATTATTCGCCGGTAAGTTTCAGGATGTCTGCGTTCGAGCCAGGAAAGTAAAGTGGGGCCAAAATTGAAGCTGATATTGGCGTAATTATTAACGGTTCGCTCGACCACCCCCTGGCCATTGATTATGTGCGCAAAGGCATTTGGACCATAACTTTCATCGTGAATTCGTTCGTTCCAATCGTGATACGGTGCGGCGCTTTCCTGCCGTCCAATTTCGCCGGTCCAGGGGTCGTCGCGTGGCGGCTGATAAAAGTGCCCGTGGATTATTAGAGCGGTCATCTTGGTAATAAGGGCTTACCTCGAGTTTCGTTGTGCAAAAACTATCCACGAAATCACACTATGACTAAGATAGCGTTTCGTGTGACTTCGTGGATTGGTATCGGTAAACGCCAGGGCGGGCTGACATACAACAATCCTTCTGGCTATCGTGTCTTGCTGAAGGCCAGATGCGCGGCTCCAAGCAAACCGGCATCATCGCCACACTCCGCAGGGACAATTTTTACTCTCCGAACCGGGAGTGGAAAAGCGCGCTGCGTCACCTGTTCATGCATGTAGCGCTCAAATAATTTCCAACCGTTAGCAACACCGCCGCCGATCACGATGATTTCGGGATTGAGCAGGTTGACCAGGTTCGCTAATCCAACCCCGAGATAAGTTCCCATCTTCTTGAGGACTGTCAGCGCCAGTTCATCACCGCGCATTCCGGCCGCGTAGATCCTCTCGGCGTTCAGGTGGTCGGCATCCAGAAGCGTGTTCGGAAAGTTTGACAGAGCTTCGCGCGCCATGCGGACGATCCCTGTGGCCGAGGCGAAGAGTTCCAAACAACCGGTGTTGCCGCATTTGCATCGCAATCCACTGAACGGGTCCACTGCGGTGTGTCCAATCTCACCAGCCGAACCGTCAATGCCTCGCAAGAGGCTGCCTTCAAGAATTATCCCCCCTCCCACGCCAGTTCCGAGCGTTACGCAGATGATGTTGCTAAAACCCCGCGCGGCGCCCAACCACATTTCGCCAACCGACGCTGCGTTAGCATCGTTTTCCAACAGCACGGGCCAGCCAAGTTCATTTGTCAACGCCTGGGCCAGGCGAAACCTATCGAGACACGGAACATTGGGCGCCTGCACGATCGTTTCGCCGGTAATATCAACCGTCCCTGGTACGACAACTGATGCGGCCCGAATCACGCCCCCAATTTTTTCTGTCGCCTTCTCGCATTCACGAGCCGCTGCGACGATCGCCCGCACGATTTCGACGGCATCAGTGGCCAAATGTGGCGTCGGCTGTTTTACGCGGGCCGCAATCTTCCCGCTCTCCTCCACCATTGCTGCCCGGAGATTTGTGCCTCCCAGATCTGCGGCAAACACTAGATTTTGAGACGGGTTGGGTTGGTGCTCAGTCATTTCGGAATGCGTGCAATCTCAGGCATTAGCCGGATTCTGTCAAGACCTGATTTTGCATACTCATGAATCTTGATGTGAAAACTAGCCGCAGATAAACGCCGATAACGCAGATCAGAACAGATAAGCGGCCAGAAAGATCAAAATGAGGGCGCCGCAGTTTCGCTTCCGATCAGCCTGGCCTCAAAAGCCACAAAGAGGCACAAAAGCACAAAGGGTCTTCCATAAATCGTTAGCGCTTTTTGTGCTTCTTTGCGGCCTTGCAAAGCCGAAGTAGACTTTTGAGGCAAAGCTGTTCCGATCTGCGTAACAAAGTGACAAGTTCTTGTTTTCTTGAGCAGGTTTTTTGCGAATAAACAAATCAATCCACCAAATCACACGAACCGAAAAACAAACCAGGCGCTGTGCAAATCACTCGCTAGACGCTACCATCCGAGGGACCAATGTGAATAAGGAGCAGACCAAATACGCCTGATGAGAATCGTAGCGGCTATCCTCGGATTAGGACTGATACTCACAATCCTATGGGATGCCTTCGAGACAATCATACTGCCGCGTCGGGTCACTAGAAGAATTCGATTGACTAGTCTCTTCTACGCTTCGTTCTGGGTACCCTGGTCTTTTGTTGCGCGGCGGATCCAGAAGCCCCGCAGACGCGAAAAGTATCTTGGTCTGTTTGGACCTCTTTCACTTCTCATCTTACTCGGCATCTGGGCCTTCGGGTTGATTCTCGGTTATGCGCTTTTGCTCTGGGCCGCAAACGCAAAACTATACGTTCTATCAGAGGTCGTCACCTTCTCGACTTATCTCTATCTTAGTGGAGTGACGTTCTTCACGCTCGGTTACGGCGACGTTTCACCAGTTGCGCCTATCGGCCGGACGCTCGCGGTGATTGAGACAGCCAATGGATTTGGCCTGTTTGCCATTGTCATCAGTTACCTGCCGATACTGTACCAGGCGTTTTCACGGCGCGAAGCAAGCATCTCTCTTCTGGACGCTCGCTCCGGTTCACCTTCCAGCGCTGTCGAGTTGCTGCGCCGGCACAGGGTTGGGGACAATCTCTACAATCTCGATCGTCTGTTGGGCGAATGGGAACAATGGTCCGCCGAACTGCTCGAAAGTCACCTGTCCTACCCCGTACTCTGCTATTTTCGTTCACAACACGACAATCAATCATGGCTGCGCGCTCTGACTACCGTGCTCGATACGTGTGCATTAGTGATGGTCGGAGTGGAAGGAGGACCAATATGGCAAGCAAGAATGACATTTGCCATGACCCGTCACGCAGTGGTGGACATTGCGCAGGTCTTTAGGACCGCGCCCACTGCCCCTGAAAGCTGCAGCGGACGCCTGAGTTCCACAGAACTTGTTCGCGTTCGCAGAATTCTAAAAGAAAATGGAATCCACTTTCCCATTGACGAGCAGGCTGATCAACGCCTCGCTGAATTGCGAGCTATGTATGAACCCTATGTCTTTGCACTCTCCGAGTGGCTAATGATGCCGCTACCACCCTGGATTCTTCCTCCCGACGCGATCGACAATTGGAAGACCAGTGCCTGGGGCCGGCTGCAATAGTAATCAACATCAAATGTTCAATAGCAAATCAATCAGCTTTGCTTCTTTTGTCGCACTCTTGCTAATTCCTGTCGTCTCGTTGATGGAGTATGAAGGTATGAGTCGTAACTTCATCGAGATTGGCCAAAAGGCAAACATAGACAGCAAGCCAAGGCCCCGTGCAAGAGACCTGGGAATTCGGGTGGGCATCCTGCCAACGGGCACTCTAAACGCAATCACTGACGTGGCAGGAGTCATGATTGGCCAAACAACAATTGTCCGCGGCGATCGTATTCGAACAGGTGTTACAGCCATTTTGCCCCACAACGGCAACCTTTTTCGTCAGAAGGTTGCCGGCGCCGTTTTCGTAGGGAACGGCTTTGGCAAGCTTACAGGCTCGACCCAAATCGACGAGTTGGGTGAGATTGAAACGCCTATAGTGCTGACATCAACGCTTAGCGTTCCACGCGTCGCCGACGCGCTGGTTTCGTACATGCTCAGCCTTCAGGGCAACGAGAATGTGCAATCGGTGAATCCTGTGGTCGCCGAAACTAATGATGGCTTTCTCAATGACATTCGAGGCCGTCATATCTCGGATGACGATGTTTTGGCGGCAATTAAGACGGCCAGGGGCGGGCCGGTCGAAGAGGGTTGCGTAGGCGCGGGCACGGGCACGGTGGCTTTCGGCTTCAAAGGCGGAATCGGGACCGCTTCGAGAAAACTTCCGGCCCCACTAGGCGGATACACCATCGGTGTTTGGTACAGACAAACTTTGGCGGCGTGCTGACCATCAACGGCGCGCCGGTTGGGCGCGAGTTGGGACGTTACTACTTGAAGGATGAACTAGGCCCCCAGTCACTGAACAACGAAGGATTGGGACGCAAAAACGTACCGCCGGCTCCCGCGCAAACCGGAGCGGACGGTTCAATTGTGATTGTCATCGCCACCGACGCACCACTCGACGCCAGAAACCTAAAGCGAATGGGTTCCCGAGCCATTATGGGCCTGGCGCGCACCGGCGCTGCGGGCAGCAATGGCAGCGGCGACTATGCTATAGCGTTTACGACCGCCGCAGACGCCAGGCCAGCCGCCGGTTCCGGCAGTGGGCCCGCGGCAAATACAAGATCGCTGCCCAATGACCTCATGTCTCCTTTGTTTCTGGCGGTTATCGAAGCAACCGAGGAAGCAATCTACAACTCGCTATTTCGTGCCGTGACCACTACCTCAAACGGTCATACAGTTGAAGCCCTCCCGGTTGAACGGACACTCGAAATCCTGCGACGCCACGACGCAATTTCGCTTCAGCCATAGCCACGCTCTTCGCTGGACCATCACGTTTTTGTTTCATCCTCATTAAATGTGGTCCGTTAATGGATCAAGTGATTGACACTCAAATCTCCGCTGCATAGAATTCAGTTTTCGAGTCCAAAACAATTTTCAAGAGGGAGGCTAGATGCGTGAAACTTAATGTACGTGTCAATCGAAAGCGGCCAGAGTCTATGACGAAGCAGATCCGCGATCAGCTTGACCAGATGATCAATGCGGGAACCCTGGCAGCGGGGACTTTTCTACCCAGCGAACGGGAGCTCGCCAACTCACTTAAGGTGGCCCGTAACGTGGTGCGTGGCGCTTACGAGCAACTTATGTCGATAGGGAAGGTCCAGAGTGAAGGGCGGCGAGGTCGCTCGATACGCTCAGCGGGTAAGAAGAGAACGAGTACATCGAAAACAAAGAGCTCTGCCAAAGCTCGTAAAAAGTAGTAGTGTTTGCGCCCCAGAACGATTCCCCCTTCCCCTTGCAATTGCTACAAAGGTAAGTCAACGGGTGGCAATTGCGATTTGGTCACCCAGCGCGAGAATCTCGTTTCGGATTGCTTTCCGCTCAGCCAGCAACCGCACGTAAAAGCGTCTTTTCATCAGGAAAAAGCCCAACGCGCGCAGGCCGCCCAGGAATTTGTCCGTTTCTTCAAAAAAGAATATCGCCAGATATCCAAGCGCGGGAGTGAGCAGGAGTGTGATTAAGGCTGCTATCCGTCCGCCAAGTTCATAGGCTACGAGCGCGGCAACAAGCCATGTCAACGGAAAAAGCAGCATCGCGGAGATTATCTTAATCGTCGAGATCACATCGTCCGAGGCTTGCGATAGTCGAGTAGCCAGGAAGCCCCCAAGGCGGTAAGCCGGATAGTGAATCAAAGCCCCACCCACAGCAGGTAACGCCAGGAGCGCAAACACCAGGGAACGCGTCAACAGGTTGAGAAAAACCTCTGCGGTAGATCCGGGTGTCAGGAATTCCTCGGGGGCGAGACCGGCCTGCCGGAGTTGTTCTTCAAATCGGACCATGCGTAACTCCAGCTTGCGTAGACGCTCAGGAGCAGTCTCGCGCAAGACCGCGTACGCCTTTACGAACCGTTGCAGCAGCTGCAATTCAGCAGCCAGGCTGTCATCACCCTCCCCCTCCCTTTCCGAGGAGAAGATACGCTCGGCTCGATTTATGGTGTGCAGCGCCTCTTCATGCTCTGCATCAAGGATGACAGCGCGTAGAGCTGTTTCAATTCTTTCGGAAAGCTCGCGCACCGCAACGCGCGGAGGATTTCCGTCCGTGTCAATCTCAACCGGACTTACATCGATGGGCGCACCGAAGTAGAGCAAGGCCGCGCTGCGAAACATTGTCTTCGCAGTGTAGTAGAGTCCGGCCGGCACGATTTTCAGATCGTGCACTTCGCCGGTAGAGATTGCGCCGAGCGCAATGCGGGCAGCACCGGTTTTGATAGGTTGCAGTCCCGGCTCGTTGTGCGAGACGCCTTCGGGACAGATTCCAATTGTTCCCCCGGCAGCCAGCAGGGCTCTGGCGGCGGCGAACGTCTGGTTGTTGCGCGAGACATCTTCTCCTTCGTCCTGACGGCGGTATACGGGCAGCGAATCCATGGCGCGGATGATTGAACCAAGGACCGGCATTCTGAAGAGTGGCGCTTTTGCAAGAAAAGAGACGCGACGGGGAGCAAGGCAAAGAAGAAAGACTGGATCAACGAGAGCGTTCGGATGGTTCAGAACAAAAATAACCGGGCTCTTTTGCGGGATGTGCTCCAGACCAACGACCTCAATCTGCCGGAAGTAGATGCGGAGCGCAAAGCGAACAATAGCGACGATGAGTCTGCGAGTCACAAGGACGCATCTCCTCGAGATGTAAGTCAGACAATTTGATCCGCAGATTACGCAGATTACGCAGATTTAAGTATCAAAAGTGAGACGGCTGATATTGCGCTTAAGGTTTTTTCGCGTGGTCAAGCGCGCTAATTTAAGCTCCCTGTCTGATAATCTGCGTAATCTGTGTAATCTGCGGATAACTACTGTGCGGATGTCTACTGGCCGCAGTCGCGGTTGCTGTGCCTCACTATTGTGCTGAACCGCTGTTGATACTCCGCAGAAGTTATGAACGCACAGACCATCGAGCGATAATTGCCCGGCTCGCGGTTGTTCAAAACATCCAACCAGAAGGCGTAACCACCCGCATCTGGCTCTCTCCGCAGGAAGCCGAAATACTCCATCAATACAAAGGCCGGGTTGTACGCCGCGTCCTTGATCGCCGAGTTGTCAACGACCGCCCTCAACACGAAACTTCGACTCCGCGTTAGATTTCCACCTCGAGCGTACTCTGCAAGCAACAGTTCTCGCTTCTCTGTGAGATCCACTCCGGTTGCTTGCCAGGTATTCGCGAGTATCGCGTCGACAAACCCATCCGCGGTAATCGCATTCTGGAATCTCTGCACAAACTCCGGACGCTGGACAAAGGCTTCGGTAAAGATGTCCTTGTTGAGTTGCAGATCAGGTCCCGCAGTCACATTGTCCCGATCCGCGGAGAACTCGTCATAAGACAATTGCCGTCCCAGCCCTGCTTTGTACAAACGGTAGATAAACGAGCCCGTCTGTTGAAATTCCTCGCTATCAAAGAACGCTGCGCTGACGTCGATGCGGCGCTGACGAATACAAGCTTCATTGCCCCCACAGCTACTGATCTGGGCCGTCCAGTATAGCCAGCCGCCGTTATCAGGCTCACGATTCAGAAAATCCAGATACTGCTGTCTGACAAAAAAGTCACCGCCGACCAGCGGATTACCCGTTGGCGCACTCGGGACGGCAGTAAACGTGGCATCGCTTCGGCTTCCCAACAACGAGAACGAACGATTCGAAGGACTGAAGCTGTAGTTCGTCAGCCCTGGCGTGACGGTATAGAACCGCTCGATTTCAAGATTGTCGAAGTGATAGTTGCCGTTTGCGTCGGTGATTGTTCGAGATTGCTGGTTGCCGATTAGATTTACGGTCACTCCGCCCACCGGCCGGCCGTCAGTCGTAGTAATCTGTCCGCCGATTCGCGCGGGTGCGGCGGTGGGGGCGTTTGGTTCTGACAAAGTCCAATCTGAGAATGACGACACGCCGGTAATGGTTGCGGTATTAGCGGCGGTATTTACAGAACCGCCGGGCTGACTAAACGTGCCGTTAAATTTTTCAATAATAAACATGTTCTCGTTCGCTGTAACCGGTATGTCCGTGGGATCCAGGTAATTGAAAGTCAGATCGGCTGTCACGACGCCCGCATTTAGCGTCCAATATCTTTGCAGCGCGAACTGAGGCGAGAGGAAATTCGGATGCGGTCCCTGAACAGCTTTGACGGTAACAGCGGCCGGGAGGGTCCCGGCAGTTACGTTTACTGCGACTGGTGAAAATCCGTTTGCGGTCCCCACTTCAAAGTTCTTATTGGCAAGCACCGTGAACGTCTTCTTAAAATTCCCATCTACAAATCCGTTTGTTCGAGTGACCGTCGCCGTGCCGGATGATAAGGCAAGCGTGTTGGCGCCCGTAATTACCCTGCCATTTGTCATTGTGATAGCGGCTGCAGTGCTCGATAGCGTGAGGTCACCGCCGGCGATCGTTACGTTGTTCGGATTGTCCACCGTCATGCTCGTAAGTACGCGCGTGGGATTAATCTCAACCCCGGTAACGCGCGGAGCTGTCTCAAACACGTAAAGAATAATCTGACCACCAGATCCCTGTGAGTGGACCGGACTGAGATCGAAAGAACCACCGGGGGTGGTAAGTCCGTTTGAGCCGATTTGAACAATCGTGGTCGATGCACCTCCGTTACCAAGAGTGATCAGATTGCTGTTGATGAAGCCACCTTGAAAAAGATTTACGCGGTTAGCAACGATTGCCGAGTTGAGCGTTACTAGTGAGGTACTATTGCTGCTTACCCCCACACCGGCAAAGGGCGCGGCGGCGGTTCCAAAAGTACCGCCGGTATAGCTCATTGCCCCAGTGCCTGCAAAATCGAACCGCGGACTGCCTGATGCTGCCGACGAGATTGTGCCGTTATTCGTAACCGTCGTTCCGCGCATGAACAAGGGGAAGGATGAATTCGCATTCGTCGTCACGATCATGTTCATGGTGGCGTTGATCGTAAGGTTGGGAGTGGTTCCCTGAACGTGATAGGTGGTCGCGGCCGGCGCTCCAGTTGCGCCAATCACCAGCAGACCGCCCGTTACGTTGGTGGTAGTAGCCAGAACATCGTAATCGACCTGAGTAAGGCCGGTATTCCGATTGATGACATTGATGGTGCCACCGCTCATTGTAAATGAGGAACCGGTATTAAAAATCTCAAACGAACCAAACAGCGAACGAGTATTGCCGACCGTTGCGACGTTTACAGTACCCGCGGTCTGCGTATAGCTGACGGCTGATTGCGGATCGAGACGGCCTGAAGCATTGATGGTACCGCCCTCGACTAAGAAGACCGCGCCGGTACCGCCACCCATTTCATCCCCAGCGCCAACCCCGATGTTGTAGGTGCCCTGCGAGACTCTAAACAAACCGTTATTAAACGTCAGGGTACTCGATGCTGTCCCTGCAACCACGAAATTCGGATTATTCAACCAGATGCCACCGGTTGCAGGAATTGTATAAGTCACAGTCGTAAACACCCGATTAGTAACAGTAAACGAGCCAGAAATTTTGAAAGTGCCGTTCGTGAGCGTCAGAAATCCCGCCACGTCCGTTGTCACTCCTCGTACTGTAAAATTGGTGGTCATCAGTTCAAGGACAGAAGCCGAGGACGATCCTTTATTGATTGTGATGGTCCTTACGTCGGTAGTGGCCCCGGCTCCCGAGAAAGCTGCATTAGAGGCGCCCGTAAAGGTGATTCCCGCACCAGCCGTGTCAGCGTTGGTGCTGAAATCGAGGACACCATTATTGGTCAGGTTGGTGCCTACTGACAGAACGTGGGTGGTTACAGTGCCCGTTGTTGCAGATCGGAAAAGTCCGCTCGAAGTTATGAGGACCGACTGACCAACGGTTAGGGTGCGGGCTGTGGTTTGCTCAAACTGAAGCACTCCCTGAAGCACGCCGAAACCTCCCTGTCCGATTGTGAGATTCAACGCGCTAGCCGCCGTGTCGATCGTGACAGTTGCGCCATCAACGATGGTCACGTTATCGCCGCTGGTTGGAACCACGCCGCCAACCCACGTTGCCGCAGTGCTCCAGTTGCCTCCTGCTGCTGTGGAATTGACGACACCTGGCGCAGAGGTTGCCTGACTACCCGTCAATGTGGAACTCAATGCTCCCTCAGTGACCGCGAGAACCTGCCAGAAGTAGGTAGTACTGGGATTAAGGGAAGTTACATTTTGTGAAGTTGCATTTGCGGCAGTCTGAGTCACAAAACTGAAATTCGTACCATCTGTCGAGTTATAAATGACGTAGCCCACTTCATTGGTCGCGTTATCGGTCCAATTGAGCGTCATTGAAGTGGGGGTGACCGCGGTAAAGCTCAACGCTGTTGGAGGCGCGGGAACGTTAGGGGTGAACGTATATTTGGTGCCATTGGTAATGGCATTAGTTTGGGTAGTATCAGCCGTTACATAAGAGACCGTAGCGCCGGTAGTCGTGACGCTCGCAAAGTTAGTTGCCGCCCCCGACTGCAAGCCGACTGTGTAACCGCCATTGACCGAATTGATTACGATGCCGGAGCCATAAACAAACTCAACCACTCCTGTTGTCTCAAACAACCACATCTGGAAAGTACCCGCGCCTGGATTACCTGCACCGACTCTCGGAATCTGGGCATTCAACCACTCGACGACTAGTTTTCGATTCGGAGCAGTGCCGACCACTTTAGAATGTACTTTCCCATTTGTGCCTGTCCAAAGGTCATCAAAGTATGGCGCGATCTTCGGAGCATTCACTGTTGTGACGAATCCCGTTGAGTTATCAAACACGATTGAGACGGCGACAGGGCCCAGGCGGCAAACGCCATTTGGATTACACGAAAACTGAGTGAAGCGAACGCCGTCATACCAAAAGTCGAACCCAATATTGGTTACGGCGGATGGCGTGTCGTCGAGATTCGCGGCGACTAATTGCGTAGTTCCGGCGGACATGTCTTCAAGCGCCACGCCACTGGAAGAGGTGAACGGATAAGTAGTTACAATTATGGCATTCGGTGAAAACGCGCGAGTGGATTCGAGAGGGGACTCGCCTGCCTTCAAACTGACACCATCTGTTTTGGGGTTGGCAACGGCCGGTTGGATATCGACCCCGCCCGGTGACGGCGCCTGCATTGACGCAGTGCCGCCAAGGATCCCGATTCCGATTAAGACCGCTGTTAAGAGAGCAAGCTGCCTTTGTGCTGCATGCAGTGCGAGCCGGAAGTTTACGGGTATCTTCATGAGTACCTCCGCCGGGCCGGATGTGATCAGTTCAGAAACGTTGCTAATGCCGTGATCAGTGTGTAATTACAACCGCCCAATGCTCGGAGGTACTCGGAATTCCCTTTCGAGAACGCCAGTGAGATGAAGGCCATGTGATCGGAGAGAATGAAATGCCCCTAATCGGTGTGTAACATGAGAGGCGCCAGGAGGTTGGTGACTGTAGCAGATGCAGGCTCCCTTCCCGCATTACTGAAGTAAGTGAGAAGGTATTACTACTTGAGACTTAAAGTCAACGAATATTCGACAAGACATTGCGCGAACTCGGAGCGCGCACTTCATGCGATGGGAGTAATTGGTCAGACTCAACTAGCGCCGTTAGCCGTGCAGAAGGTATAGGGTGAAGCACGCAGCGGAGCGAAGTGCTTAACCCCTGGATTGTCGACTCATCTGTTCAATGCCCATGGTGAAGTTCTAGGCGACAGTTTGAACGACCCATTCGGGTATAAGGGACAGTTTGGTTACTACACCGACAATGAGACGGGACTTCAGCTTTTGACACATCGCAATTACGATCCAGTGAGGGGAAGATTTTGATCCGCGATCCTATTGGCTCGCAGTCGGTGGATGGTTCATACCTGGCCTACAAAGAAGCGTCCATTTGCTGAGATTCATCGAGTGCCACTGTGATCATAGGCTGGACATGAACGAATCCACCAACTGCGGAGACTCTTATGAAAATAGAATTCCGAATCAGCTCAAATTGACCATGACGTTCTATTTTCATTCGCGGTGGCGAATCAAGATTCATGACTTACTGTGTCAAAACTCTGAAGAATCTGCAGTCGCGACTGGACAACTCAAGCCGAGTGAATTCGCAGGTCGGGAAGGGGGCAGTCGTTAGTTTGAAGGTTCGCTAAGTTCAAGGCGCCCCCGC